>BNJU01003989.1_pt1 | contig 169591 bp, 235 predicted proteins | sample 8539281 | NCBI WGS metagenome assembly BNJU01 (sample SAMD00202456, study PRJDB9452) | human saliva metagenome | isolation source: human saliva | place: Japan | reverse complement strand
TCAGTTACGTATTGTTTGATTTCTTGTTTTCCAAATCAGGCAGGTGCATTCCGTAAATGGAAACGGTTCCGTTGACTCATCAATATCGATCTTCACGCCGGTTTCTTCGATGATACCGTTAATGGCTCTTACCTTGCTTTCGACAACATCTCCAATCTTCTCCGGATTGAAATGAACATGGTCAAAATCTTCGGTGCATACGGAGAAAGCTCCGCTCTAGGCTCCGCAATCGCTTCTTTCATAACACCGTTCATAATAAGAGTCTTGCTTCTTCTTGCCTGCGAATAGCCTCTTCCACGATAGAGTGACGGTCAGGCCGTGAATTCAATATCCATCTGGATAGCAGTGATTCAGTCCTCTCGTCTCCGGCTACCTTAAAGTCCATATCTCCGAAGAAGTCTTCCAGGCCCTGAATGTCAGTAAGTACCAAATACTCATCATCGCTGTTCCGGGTCATAAGACCGCAGGAAATTCCGGCAACAGGTTTTACTGGGGAACACTGGCAGCCATCAAAGACATGCAGGATGCACAGGTGGAAGCCATGGAAAGTAGAACCGTTGAACTCATATAGTCTCGAAACGGAACGAATCGCATAGAATTTCTTCCACGGAAGGCAGTACAGGGATCAAAGTTTTCTGCCAAAAGCACTGTGACTGATTTCTCTTTCTCGCGGCCTCTCAAGCTCTTAGCCTCTCCTACGGATATCCGAGTTATACTGGTGCAAATAACGCTTTTTCCGTTTTCAAATTCATTTTAGCCCTCTACCTTCTGAACCTCGGAAGAGAGGTGCCAGTAGTAATATCTATAATCTGGGCCTGTCCTCTCTCTTAAACATGGCAGGACCATGTACTCTGGGGAGAAGATCTCACCTCAGCCTCTAACTCACGAATCTCATCAATGGCTCTTCCGTCCGTCTCTTGCGATCCTTTAAATCATCCGCGAACAGTCTTCTTCTCATACTGATAGATGGCATCCTGGTGAAAATGGCCAAAGCTTCCTCATCCCCTGGAAAGCTCTACCACCCTTTCACTAAGCAGGAAACATTGGCATCTCTTTCCTGCCCATCATCGGTACACAGCCCTTCTCCATCTCCGGCTTTTACCACTACCTTCATCTTTGCGCAACCTGAATAAGCGCTCGAAACATAGCTCTAGTTTCTCTCTTCCGCACTCTTCGTATAATGCTCAAAGATAGCCGATAATCTGCTGGTTTGACATCATGGGCAAGGTGTAATTGCCTCAATCATCTTGTCCTCTCCCGGAAGCTCGTTGGCACCGGCTTCAATCATGATAACCTTCTTTTGTGGAAGCTCACGGTCAGTAAAAGGTCGGATACCGCCTTCTCACCGTTTCCGGGGTTTACAATCAAACTCTCCCCCACGACCATTCCGGATCTGGGTGGCTGCACAGGCAGTCAAAGGGAACATCGGAAGAGCAGGTGGACAGGGAAGAACCAAAGCATAGCCAAAAGCTCAGGAGAAGCGTCCTGATCCATCAGACAATACCCAGGTTGTTTAACAAAACATCATTTTCATAGTCCTTCAGGAAGAGAGGACGCATGGGTACGGTCAATCACTCTGTGGTTAAAATCGCATTGTCACCGGCTCTTCCTTCTCTCTTCTTAAAGCCTCCCGAACTTCCCATGAATACATCTTTTCCTCGTATTCTACGGAGAGGGAGAAATCAATACCGTCTCTCGGCTTTTGCGGAAGCGGTACAGGTGGACACACCGTAGTGTCCCCATAGTGCATCAAAGCCGCACTCGTTACCTGGGCACAAACCACTATCCACATCCACAGTCAGGGTTCTTTCCGGCAAGTTCCATTGAATAACTTCTATACATAAATCCTCCTAATCCGAAGATCCAGCCACTGAAGAAACTGTGAGTTTCACCGCCTCTTCAGTGATCTCGGACTACCTTCCGGATAGCGCTTTGTCATAGATTCCTATATATACAGGAAAATGAGAAAATGAACAGTAAAAGGGCAGAAAAGCCATGCTTTTCCACCCTGATTCTTCTTACTTGATGCCTAATCTTCCTTGATTAAGCTTCCTAACCCTCTAAGTCGGTCTCTTTAAGTAGTCTAAAAGACCCTTCTCTGACCTACCATCACTGAAGTCCTCTTCTACTGTGGTGATCCTTAGGATTGCTCTTTAAGTGCTCGGTAAGCTCAACGATTCTCTCTGTAAGAATCGCTACCTGTACTTCCGGAGATCCGGTATCTCCGGCCTTTCTTCCGTACTTTGCTACCAACTCTGCCTTTTCTCTTTTGTAATCATTTGATTCTCCTTTTTCTGCAATTGTTTTGCGTTTACACACGCTAGACTGAGGGATGCGTTAAGAAATCGCCTTCCTATGCCTAGCGCGAAGTTCTGTCATTTTATGATAACTCTTTTCTTCTTCTCCAAAAATCAGTCCATAAATGCTATACCATAATACGCGAATTTCCGCTTTCGTCAAGGATTTTCGCGCATTGCTTTGCCAAAATTCCGCTTTATTTTTAGGAAAGTCGTAAGCCTCACAAAGGCGATTCTAGGATTCCCTCTTTCTACTCTCTTCCTTGACAAAATTCAGGTCTTTCTCCAACTGAGTCTTTAGTTCCATCCATATTCTGAAAAATGCCTTTTGTCTCCGAATAAAAGCTGATAAACTCCTAGCCTAAGCTTTTGCCGTAACATCCCCCTGAAAATCCAGGATGAGTTTCCACAGTGAGGATTATTCTCCGCCACACTGGGATTCTTGCCTATACTGGTCATGCCTTCATAAGTCCTTCCCCAGAAGTACCCTGGTATGGTACACCCCTTCCCTGGGGCATAGCTTTCCTTCCTTTGGAAAAATGTTGGCAGTGGGAAAATTGATGCTTGCCTGATTTTCTTCCTGTGTACCACGGTGCCGGACAGGGTATAATTCGCCCTCAGAAGTTTTGCTGCCTCTTCCACGGCTCCTCTTCCAAACATTTCCGGATATAGGTACTGGAAATTTCTACGGATTTTCCATCGGCATCCTGCGTCAAAGCCTTCTCCACCACGGTAAGCTTATAGCCGAATTCCTCCGCCTTTTCCTTTAGAAGAGCCACATCTCCTCTTCCCTTGTATCCGAAGCTGCAATCCGTTCCCACCACGAGATGCTTTACCCTCAAGGCTTTGACCAGAATCTCTTCTAAGAATTTCTCCGGAGACATCTTGGCTGTTTCCAAGGTTAAGGGAAAGAGAAAAATCTGGGAAAATCCCGCATTTTGCAGACGGGTATAATGCTCATCCTCCGTGCAGAGAAGGTCTTGACGCTCGGAAAATAGGGCTGAAAGGATGCATGGTAAAGGACAGGACGGAGGAAGTAAATTCTCTGCCTTTCCCTCTTGAAAAACATCCTCAAAAATCTTCTGATGCCCAAGATGAATTCCGTCAAACTTTCCGAAGGTTAAGATTGTGTTTTCTTTACTGTATAGGGGCGGAAGAAGGTAAGTATCTCTTTTCCCTTCTCCTTCCAGCTTTTTCAATTTCCGAAAGGTACAGCTATTTTTAAGGAAAAACTCCCCACCTGCTGCAGCAGCGCCGACATACAGGCCTTAGTCCCTGTCTTCTCCGATATCTTTTACAAAGCAGTGCATATAGGTTCCTGGAGCAATGAATCCGAAAGCAAAGCTTAGGACAGTCATAGGAGAAGAATTTCCAGCCCTATTTCAATTTGGCTTGGCTTTCGTTCTACTGTTTTCCCTTCTCTTGCCAATTCATAGAGCTTCTTTCCTTCCAGCTTTTTGGCACCATACAGGAGGAATCTGTTCTGCTTCCTAAAAAGCGAGGAAGAATCTCTTCAATATCCTCCCTAGTTATAGAAACCTTTTTCTTCAGAAAGAATCTTTCCGGTACCGTCTTCCGTATCCGTTTCAATACTCCAAAGTCAGCTCCGCCTGATAGACCTTTTCTTTTGCCACGTCAAAGCATCCACATTTTGGTAGCCTGCCTCATACAGACCAAAAGCACACCTTCCGCCATTGATCCAGAGTGCTGCATGCCCCATCTTTTTCTCTCAGGATTCTTCTAAGAGCCCTAAGAACATCAAAGCTGGTCATGCCCTTTTCTTTATTTACATTAATGATTCCATCCATGCTTACTCTCTCACATCTTTTTATTACTTGAAACTCCTCGCATCCAACTGCTTCCTATTTCCACAAAAAGCTTTTTCTAAAATCTGCCTGACTTCCCTTTAGCTACAGCCTGCTGCCAGCCCTTATGTCCCCACTGGAAGAAGGCCGCCACCAAAGAAACATCAGGCATTGTTGTTGGAACGCAGGCTCACCTTATACACCTGATTCCCTACCTCAGAGGAAAAATCACCCATCCACATCTCTGGTTTCCTCAGCACGCTGACCACCATATCCAGGGTGCTTTTTGTTCCAGATTAAAGGAACGCATATCCTTTAGGCTCAGAGAAGAGGCCAGATTCTTATCCTCATCAAGCTTTGCATCCTGTAAAACCTTCCCGTCATTTTTCATGATCCACAGACTTCATATAGAAGCTGTCATCACGATGATGTAGGAAAAAGGGTCTTGGCTATCATTTTCCCTGCAATCTCCATAGTATGCTGAGAGGTACAGTTATACTGAACACCCGGTGTCATGGACTCAAACCGGTATAAATACAGGTAGCCACCGCCTCATCAAAAACTCTTCTTCCATCAGGTCGAAGCCCACCTCACAGGTACTGGAGGCACTGGTGAAGAATCGTATGAGAAAGGAGTCTCCCCATTACTGGTGACATGGTGATTCACTACATAACAATTCTTTTTGCTGCCTTTGCCAAAGAGCCGAACTCTCCCAATCTTTCCATAGGCTCCATAATCACAAATCAGAGCCAGGTCATAACTTTCCTTCGGTACATCATGGCGAATGTCGGAAAAACCGGGAAGATAGGAAAATTTCTCATGGCCTCATCAGATAAACCCACATCCTTCTCCGGATGGCAGATTCTTTAAACAATTTTTCCAGCCTGTAGTAGAGCCCAGGCAATCTCCGTCCGCGGGTACTGTCCAAGTAAGCAAATCCGCTGGAAGAAGCTCAACACTTCTAGCTTATCTTTCATTCTTCCTCCCTTGTAGCGATCTCTCTCGATCTCACCACTTCCCACAGCTCTTTCCTTATCTCCTTGCTAACCTGGTTAATTAAAGCGTCCATTCTGGAGCCGTATTCACGGAGTGATCCGCAACAAATTGTGTCCTGGGGTATGTCTTAGGTTTAGGCTTCTGCCAGCTCCTTCGCAAAAATCCTGCAGCCTTTAATCCCTCAATGGTTTTTCCCAGTTCCTCTTCACTGCCCAGGCAGAAACAAAAAACTTTTACAGTACTGTAAATCCGAGTGAGGTCCACACTGGCATAACATCATGAAGGGAGAAACTCCTGCTGTCCTTTACTCTTCACACGAGTCAGAAAGGCACCTTCTCACATCCTCATTTTCTTCTTTGGTTCTTAAAGCTTAGTTTTTCACATATATACTCTTTCCAACGAGATACCTATTTTTGCGTAAGATACCATTATGTGATGAAAGCCAATTTATCGAAAAATACGATGCAAAAGCTTTCAAGGAAAGTGGAAAGGATTTACAAGGATCAAAATCCTTTCTTATGCTAAAAAGTGAACAGGGAGCTCTGGCTCCCTTCCTCTCTCTCTGTTTTACTTCTTCCATGATGTAAACTTCCAGCTGATCCAATTCTGAATATCGGTAAAGTCTTCTAAAACAATACCGCATTCCTGCTTTACCGCCCACTTCCTTTACATCATCCTTAAAGTGTCTAACGGAAGCAATAGTTCCATCATAAAGCTGCTCTCCGCCTCTTGTCAGACGAACCCTAGCTCCTTCTTTGTACCTTTCCGTCAGTAACAAAGGATCCGGCACAATTCCCACGCCGGAGGACTTAAAGATCATGCGAACCTCGGCATGACCGATAACCTTTCCTCGTAAACAGGAGCCAGTCATTCCTTCATAGCCAGTTCAATGTCTTCAATAGCCTTATAGATGACATTGTAGCTGCCTTACATCTACATTTTCCCGCTCTGCAATATCTCTTGCGGTTGGATCCGGCTTTACATCAAACCGATGACAATAGCATTGCAAGCCACGGCCAGGTTAATATCGACTCATTGATGGCACTCAACGCCGGCATGAATTACCTTAACCTGTACTCCGTATTTTCAATCTTCTGTAAGCGAATCACGAACAGCTTCACGGATCCTCATAGCATCCGCCTTAATCACAATCGAGAGATCCTTCAGCTTCCGGCCTCTAATCTGGTCGAATAAAGCATCTAAGCTGACTTCTTTACGGGAATCCTCCACCATCTTCTGCTTCTCTTCACCAACGAAGGTATCCGCATAGCCTTGCCTTCCTTCTCGTTGTCCTTTACCTGGAAGATCTCTCCTGCATTAGGCACGGGTTTAATCCCAAAATCTCTACAGGCATGGACGGGCTTGCCTCTTGATTCTCTTGCCCTTGTCGTCAATCATCACACGAACCTTACCGAAGGCAGATCCCACAGCTACCACATCGCCGATATGGAGGGTACCCTTTGCACCAGACAGGCCATGGAACCTCTTCCTTATCCAGCTCTGCCTCAATCACAACACCGTAAGCCTTACGGTTTGGATTGCTTTAATTCAGCAGCACATCCGCCTGCAAAGCAATATTCTCCAAGAGGCTTTCCAATCCTCTCCGGTCTTAGCGGAAACAGGACAGCAAATGGTGGTTCCGTCGTAATCCTCAGCCACCAAAATCATAGTGTCAATTCCTGCTGACCTATCAATGTTGGCTGTGGGCTTATCAATCTTGTTGATGGCTACAATAATCTCCGGTGTTTGCAGCCTTGGCATGGTTAATCGCCTCAATGGTCTGTAGCCAAGCACCGTCGTCCGCAGCAACAACCAGAATAGCAATATCCGTGGACTGGGCTCCACGCACACGCATGGCGGTGAAAGCCTCGTCGTCCGTATCCAGGAAGGTTACCACTCTATCCTCATCATTTACCTTTACGGATACCCGATAAGCACCGATGGACTGGGTAGTTTCCGCCATGCTCTCTACTAGGTCACATTGGTATTTTCGAATCGCATCCAAGATGGAAGTCTACCATGGTCAACGTGTCCCATAGCCGCCACTACAGGAGGACGAGGGCTGTAAATCCTTTTCTTCATCCACTTCGAGAGTCCTGAACAAGCCTCAGCGATTACGTCTACCTTTTCTTCCATTTCACAAAGGATATCATATTCTACAGCGATATTTTCCGCCTCTTCGTAGCTTAATTCCCTGTATTCAGGGTTACCATCTGTCCCTTTTAAGAAAAGCTTTCTTAATCAAAATCCGCAGACTTCTGCTTCATCTTATCCGCCAATTCCTTAATAGTAATAACCTCAGGAATAGTGATGGACTTGATGGTTTCCTCCACAACCTTTACCACCTCAGGCTTAATAAAGGCTCCCTTTCCGGTCTTCTTTACCTTTACCTGCTCGTCTCTCTATAGGACTGGGTAGCACTGTACTTATTCTGCTTTCTGGCAGCACGATTTTTCTGGGAAATATTTGCCTTCTCATTTTTCAAAGTTCTTGTTGCCGTAAACCTTCTTCTGCGGCTTTCGTAGCATCATGCTTTGTTCTGCTCTGCTTCTCCACAATCTCCGGAGCCGCAGTAACAGCAGGCTTTTTAGAGCGCAGCACCGAAAGCAGGGGCTTTCCTGCAAAGTCCCCATCCTTTCTGCCTTCTCCTCTGCTGTCGCTTCTCCCCCCGGCGCTAAAGCGCTTTTCTGCAGGCTTTCCTGCTCCGAAGCTGCTGCTCTTACGCTCTCCTGTTGTATCTTTTGCAGGAGCTCTTCAGGCACAAGCTTAGCTGCAATGCCGGAAATCGTCGGTCTCTTTGCCTTTTTCCTGACTTTCCTTCTCCGCCAAAGCCTCTCTTTTTCCGCCTCTTCTTTGGCCTTTTGCAGCTTCTTCCTGGGCTCTTCTCTCGCTTCCTGCTTTTTCTAAAAGAAGTCTCTCCTCTTCCAGCTTCTTCTCCTCTGCAGCCTGCTTTTTCTGAATCGCATTTAAAGCCTTTAAAGGAGTCACTCTTGCTGTTCCGGGAGGCAAGGGTCTTCCGTTAGGAGACTTCTTCTCCCCTCCGCCTTTCCTGTTGCTTCCTTCTTTACCTTAGCCTTTAGCTTTTTCGGAAAATGTGTTCTTCCCAGAGGATGATTCTTGTGATTCACCGAATTTTGGGAATGGAAAACCACCGCTAATTTTTCTTTTTAACGGGAGCTTCCTCACTTTTTGCTCAATATTATCTTTCTTATTCTCTTCCAACATCCGCATTCCTCCATCTAAAATCTCAATCATTCTCTTTGCAAAAGCCTTCATCCTCTATACAAAGAGAAGAACGCATTTCCTTTCCAATCCCTCTTCCCAGCTCTTCCTTCGTTCCGTAGGAAAATATGAGAATATGGTAATCAAAACAACTTTGTCGGAATTTCTTTTCCGTATTCTCGGAAGCGTCCGTCGCCACAAGCACCAACTCTGCCTATGAGCTTTAATGGACCTTTTCCACGAAAAACTCTCCTGCCTGACCTTTCCGGCCTTCATGGACAGCCCTAAGAGTCCCAATACTTTATTCTGCAATGTCTTTGATTTCCTCCCTCAGTCTATCCAAGTCCTCCTTGGGGATGGCTTCTTTGAAGGAACGGAAAAAGGCTTTTTTCTTCTCTGCCTTTTCAAGGCAGGAGAGATCCTGCAACATAAGCCCCTCTTCCATTTTTCTTCCTGCAAATCCACGGCATATTCTCCTCAGGAGAACGGACAATTCGGAGAAGTTCCTTCTTGCCCTTTTTTTCTCCACAGCCTATGCAGCTTCGTTGTGGTTCTAACTTCATCTTTCCTCCAAAAATATCCCCTGATTGGCAGCAACTACTCTTCCTCGTATTCCTCTTCGTAATCAGCGTCCTCATAGTCCGCATCATACCCCAAGTCCTCTTCCTCCAAGCTTTCTCCATGGTAGTCAATGCCCATTTCGTCAAAGATTCCCTGTTCCTGCGCCTGAGACTCGGACTTAATATCAATCTTATAGTTGGTCAGCTTTGCCGCAAGTCTTGCATTCTGTCCTTCCTTACCGATAGCCAGAGACAGCTGGTTGTCCGGTACGATGACCAGAGCTTCCTTATTGTCCGGATCCGCAATAACCGCAATGACCTTGGCCGGAGATAAGGAGTTCTCAATCAGGTAGGCAGGATTCTCATCATAGTTAATGATGTCAATTTTTTCTCCCCGAAGCTCTTCCACGATGGTGTTTACACGATTTCCGTTAAGACCTACACAAGCACCTACTGCATCCACATCCTCTTCGTTGGAAATGACTGCCATCTTGGCATGGGATCCCGCTTCTCTGGCGATGGACTTAATCTCCACAATTCCTTCTCTAAGCTCGGAAACCTCTTCAAAGAACAATTTCCGAACCAGCTCGGGATGGGTACGGGAAAGCATAAGCTTTGGTCCCTTGGGGCTATCCTTTACTTCCACCACATAAACCTTGGCTCTTTGTCCGGGAGTCAAATTCTCCCCTGGGAATCTGCTCAGCTTCTGCCAGATAGCATCCACCTTGCCCAAGTTCATGATTAAGGCTCTTCCGGTATTCTTTTTCAACCAAAGCAGTAAAATCTTCTTGGACATCGCATAGTATTCTTCAAAGAGATTCTTTTCTCTCTCTTCACGAATCTTCTGCACAATGACACCCTTGGCATTCTGGGCAGCAATTCTGCTGAAGGACTTGGAATCGATAGGGCACCTGTACCACATCCCCCAAAAGCATAAGAAGGATCGATTTCCTGCGCCTCTTCCAGGCTGATTTCCGTGGACTTATCTCCCACCTTCTCCACTACCGTCTTGTCTGCCAAAACGGAAAATACAGCGGTGTCCGGATTCATGCTTCGTGCACATTATCTGCTGAACCGAAATAGTTCTTGCAAGCGGTTTGCAATGAAAGCTCAATAGCCTCAATTAAAGCTTGCTTTCGGGGAAATTTTCTTTTCCTTTTCTAACATGTCTAGCGTGCTGCAATTCCTCGTTCATCGTTTTACTCCTCTTTATTTTTATCATCAGGCTTTTTCTATCCTACGCTTAATGATTTCGCCTGTATTATACTTTCAACTGTTTTTGCCTTAGCATTTACTCTTCAGTCGCTTCTTCCTCAGAAAGCAATTCTTCTTCCACTTCGGAAAGCTCCTCTGCTCCGGGATTGTCCTTAAAGCCTAAAGAACATACTTCCAAAATATATTCTTCTGCAATAAAGTCTTCCTTATCCAACCACTTGGACAGCCGTCTGAAACCATGGCACAGTCATTTACTGTCATGTCTGTTCGTCTTCTCAAAATAAATGCTCTAAGATAATGAGGTTCCTGCCTCCAGGTAAAAGTCACACTATCCAATACATAGCCCATTCCGGGAAGAATTTCTTCCAAATACGCTTTCGTTCTCTCAATTTCCATGCCAACGCTCCATTCAAGCAAAAGGGACAAGCTGCTGCTTGCCCCTTCCTACGTTACAAATACTAGTTATACACTAACATGAAAGTATTGACAAGCCTTTTTCTTTTGTTTTTCTTCACTTTTCACTGCATTATTTCTTCTATAAACATAGATTCATGTCTCTTTTTAAACATTTCTAAGGATATTTCCTTTTTGTATCTGCTTTTCTCTCCTTCTCCATGGATTCTTCTTTGTTTCTTCTTCTCTTTTATGCTATAGTAATCAAGATTAAAAATACATCATTTTAATAGAAAGATACGAGAAAAGAGAGCAAGGAAAGCTTCATGCAAGATGACAGTCTTTTTGCCTTCCTTCCTTTTCTGCTATGGTGAGGTTTATGAAATTAATTAGTTTTGCAATCCCCTTATAATTCTGCCGCTTATATGCGGAACTGTATTGAAAGCATTCTCCCGGGAGGGGAAGAGGGAAATCATCATTGTGGATGACGGCTCTAAAAAGACAATACATTGGAAATTGCCAAGGAGTATGAAGAAAATACCCGGCATCTGCAAAGGCGGTTCATCAGGAAAATGGTGGCTATGGCGAGGCGGTAAACACCGGTCTTAGAAATGCCAATGGATTATATTTTTAAAGTAGTGGATTCTGATGACTGGCTGGATTCCAAGGTTCTTTTAGAGGTTTTAGATAGAATTCGGAATTTAACCCTCTCCGGAGAGTCCATTGACATGCTGGTGGCTAACTTCATTTACGATAAGGTTGGACAGGAAAACAAAAAGGTGATGTCCTATGCCAATGCCTTCCCGGAAGAAAAGATCTTTGGCTGGGCTGACATGAAAAACTTCCACCTGGGACAGTATATCCTTATGCATTCCGTCATTTACCGAACAAAGATGCTTAAGGACTGCGGTTTACAGCTTCCCAAGCACACCTTCTATGTGGATAATCTTTTTGTTTACGAGCCCCTTCCCCATGTTAAGAAGATTTATTACCTAAATCAAAATCTTTACCACTACTACATCGGTAGAGAGGATCAGTCCGTAAATGAAACCGTTATGATTTCCCGCCTGGATCAGCAGTACTGCAGTAAACCGTCTGATGATTGAGTGCTGCGATGTCTTAAAGGTACAGCCCAAGAAACTTCGGAAATATATGATTTTGTATTTGGAAATCATCACCACCGTATCCTCAGTCCTTGCCATCAAATCCGGTACGGAAGAAAACCTGCAAAGAAAGAAGGAGCTTTGGACAGAGCTTAGGGAGAAACACTTCCCCCTTTGGTGGAGAATGCGTTCCGGCTTCCTGGGACAGGGGGTAAACCTTCCCGGAAAAATCGGAAACAAGTTGACTTATTTTAGCTACAAAGCTCACCCAGAGTTCTACGGCTTTAATTAGTGAAAAGCTGTAAAATCTGTCACAAGAAGAAATTGAGCTTTCGATAAGAAATTAGATTTTAGTTTGACGAGATGCCTTTTGTGGCATCTCGTTTTTCAACAATACCTTTGAAATTTCAAGGAGAAAATATTATGAATATTGCCATTGATGCGGTGCCTCCGAGGAATCGGAAGAGCCGCAGCCAAAGCTGTTTGCCAAAGAAGGCTACAGCCTCTTGTTAAAGCTGCTGATTGGACGCTCTTAGAAGAATGCGGGAAGAAATCCAAGCAGACTTACAGGAAAACTGTCCGAAATCTATCTTTGCAGATTTGAGAACGAAAAGAAGGCCTTTCCCGCATACTGGAAGGAAAAAGCCTTTCTGTGCTTCTTCTTTGCCAACAGCGGCAAGGATTCCATTAAATTGTTACAAGACTATAGCGAGGAAGAAACAAGGACTCTTTTGGAGGCCAATCTCCTTCAACCCTTTGTCCTTTGTCAAAACCTACTCCCCTATCTTTTTGAAAAAGCCGAGGAAGGGAGAATTCTTTTCAGTTCCTCTGTCTGAGAACTGTAGGGCCTCCATGGAAAGCCTCTATTCTTTGACAAAAGGAGAATCTAGCTTTGCCAGAAGCCCTGGAAAAAGAGCTGGCCCTCCCATATTTCCGTAAATGCAGTAGCCTTCGGCGCTATTGACATGGATATGAATTCCTGATCCAGCGCTGAAGAAAAGCAAAGCTTAGAAGAAGAAACTCCTACGGCAGAATGGCCAGTGTAGAGGAAGCCAGCAGATTTTCTCTATCTTCTTTCTCAGGCTCTACCTTACCGCTCAGGTAATTCCCTTTGACGGAGGCTGGATTTAAAGGTGCATTCTAAAGATAGCGCCTTTATGCCTGAGCCTTCTTCGCCAAAAGCATTCTTCATCCAATCTTTGCCGTCAACAAAGCGGGAAACCATAAAGGACACCCACATAATCTCCGGCAGAGTTAATCATAGTTGCCGGTGGATCCACCAGATTGCCGATGGCTACCAGAATAGGGAAGGCCACCTCCATTTGATTGGGAAGAAAAATGCTGGCAATAATACTCTCCGATATATCCGCTGCTCAGCGCACCGCTCATTCCCACAGAGGAGAATACCGCTGCCAGCACTAATCACCGGAAGCTGAGCAAAGCTCACCGAGTTTCAAAGCCCCATAACAAAGCAAATCTTTGGTACACAGGAAGCTAGAGGCCAGTCCATATGCATGGTTGCTCCCAAAGGAAGCTTATATCGGAAACATCGCTTGAAATACCGCTTTCCTCCGCCACCTCCATATTGGTCGGAATGGTCGCCACGGAAGCAGGTTCCCAAGCCACGATAGCAGGCTTTGAAAATGTGGGGACATCATCGTTTTCACGCCGTCCATTCCGGCAATCCAATATAAGCCATTACAGGAAGGCCGTGAAAGATATAGATAAAGCATACCGGATAATGCAAAATCAGGGCTCTGGCATAGCTCTCCGTAATCTGAGGACCGTAGCTGCCACCAAATCCGCAAAAATCGCAAAAAGGAGCATAGTAGGAACAATTTGCACAAACTTCATCATTACCGCAGTAAGACTCTCCAAAAATCCCGCCACCTGCTTACCGGCCTCCCCTGCTAAATTCACGGAAAAACCAAAGAGAACGGAAAAAACAATCAAGGGGAGCATAGCTCTTCTGGAAAGCAGTCACAAAGTCTTCTACGGTAAAGAAGTTCAGCACCATTTCCGTAAGGCTGGCATGCTCTCCCACCTCCTCCGGACTAAAGGCTTTTCAAGGCTGTATTACCGGCGGGAAAATCTGGCACAGCAGAAAGAATACTACGGCAGCAAAGGCTCCTGTGAGCATCAAAGCTAAGAACCGTAACCCCATAATCTTTCCGGCTCTCTTTCTGCTCTTCATATTGGCAACCGCTCCTGCAATGGAGGCAAAATACCATGGGCACCACCACGCAGAACATCATGCGGATAAACAGGTCTCCCAAAAATTTAATCCCGTGGGCGAAATCCGGTGCCACATGACCTGTTATGGAGCCCAATACCATGGCCGCAATCAAAATCAGTAAAAAACGATAGTTTCCTACAATGGATTTACTTTTCATCTCACGCACCTCTTCTTTATTTTGTCAAAAATTGGAAAAATTCCCGGAAAGCTTTTTGTCTATCTCGGATGGAACTGAATACCCAGCATTTTTCTCCATATTCAATGCCCTCTATGCCGCCGTCCTCCGCAAAGGCCACCGCTCGGATGTCCCCCGCCGGCTTGGTAATACGATAACGGTGCATACTGGCACCTTGTATCCTGTTAGAAGGAAAATGCTTTCTCAAAGCAGAATCTCTAAAATCCGGATCTCCTGCTTCTAGATGCTCTTCTCCCGGTTCGGATTGCATTTCCAGTGCCCTTCCACAGGTTCCACAAAAAATACCGCTCCTTCTTCATTTCTCATAAACTTCCAAAAATGCTTTTTCCGGGACGATTCTCCTGCCCTCCTTGGCAACAAAAATAGCTGTGTATAGCCTGCATGCCAAGGCAAACACCCTAGCTTTTTCCCTGTTTTCAAGGCATGGGCATCACCTGAAAATGATAGGGAAAAATCCGTTTTTCCTCCATAAAGTAGGGAAAGCATCACAAAGCGCCAAAAGCCTCTTCCTTCACCATACCGTCTACACCGATAATGCCCACCGGAACTCCACCGGCTTCCTCCACTCTTTTGGTATAGAGTTCTTGTAAAATAGCATTGTCCTCATAGGGATTTTCCGTCTCTCAAGGCGAGAGAACTATTCCGATAATCTTCATTTTTACTCCTTTTCCAATCCGCTTCATCATACACTATTTTTCTGATAAGAAAAAAAGAAAAAGTACTGCAAATAAATGTCTTTTTATTCTTTTTACACGATTTTTCTATATTTATCCATTTTTCAAGCTCTGTTTTTACAAAAATCTAATTTCCTATAAAAATGCTTTTTATGGCATAATAGCATAGCGATAAAAACGAGTAGGAAAAGGAAGTATTATGAAAAACCAGTAATCGGTATTTCTACCAGTGTCATTGTGGATCATGGGGAGAATTCCCGGGCTATGAAAGAATATATGTAAACAAGGACTATGTTTCTGCAGTAATGGCTGCAGGAGCGGTTCCCTGATGATTCCCATGGAGGATTCGGAAGAAAACTTACAGGGAGAGCTTTAGATCTGGTAGACGCCGTGATTTTCTCCGGAGGGACATGATATCGCTCCATTCCGTTACGGAGAAGAGCCCCATGCCAAGCTCCATGATATTTGTCCTGAAAGAGATGCCTTTGACTTTTTACTCTACCGCCTGGCAAGGAAAAAGCTGCCCATCCTGGGAATCTGCCGTGGCTATCAGCTCATGAATGTTGCCGAGGGAGGAAGTCTGTATCAGGATCTTTCTTTAAAAAGCACAGAGAGCTTTAAGCATTCTCAGGGGCACGGTCCAAGTATCGCTACCCACACGATGAAGGTGGAAGCAGGAAGCAAGCTGGCGCAGATTTTAGAAAAAGAAGAAATCCGCATCAACAGTTTCCACCACCAGGCCATTAAGGATGTTGCGAAGAGCTTAAAAGTTTCCGGAAGAGCACTGGACGATGTGGTAGAGGGCTGTAGAATTAACTGACTATCCCTTTGGTATCGGTGTACAGTTTCATCCGGAAATGTTACAGGCTAAGGACGAAACGATCAAAAAAATCTTCCTTGCTTTGGTAGAAGCCGGAAAAGAATATCAAAAAACAAAGTAGGGGGCTACAGCTCTGTCTTAAACACTTGCCTGAAAAGAAAGAGCTAAAGTTTTTGCTTCGATATTCTTATAGATAATACAAAAGAGTAAAATGAGTAAAAACACAAAAATTGGGCTTTTGGTCCATAGTCTTGTTAACCATCAATTCCATTATCGGAACAGGAATCTTCCTCTCCCCAGCTCCGTGGTAAAGCAGGTAGGCTCCTATGCCCCGGTGGCTTACCTATGCGCCGCAGTCTTTGCGGTAATCTTGGCCTTAAGCTTTGCCTCCGCTTCCCGATATGTGGTAAAGAGTGGAGCGGCCTATGCTTATGTAGGAGCAGCCTTCGGGGAAAATGCCGGTCTTTATATCGGTATCACCCGTTTTGTTTCCGCCAGCATTGCCTGGGGAGTAATGGCTACCGGAGTGGTGAAAACCGTACTGCAAATCTTCGGTATGGACACCAATAATTTTACTCTGGTTACCGCCGGATTTATCCTCTTAATGTTAATCCTCTTTTTGATTAACCTCTTCGGACTCAAGGTTTTGGAAATGGTGTCCAATATCTCCACCTTGGGTAAGGTTTTGGCCTTGTCCCTTACCATCCTGGCAGGAATCTTCTTTACTACAGCAAAAGAAGCGGTAGACCTTTCCCCCTAATGCCGGGAAACAGCGATGGAACAGTGCCTGCACTGAGCAGTAAGACCTTTGTTACCGCTATTGTGGCTGCTTTCTATGCCTTTACAGGTTTTGAAGGAGTTGCCAGCGGTTCTTCCGATATGGAAGCTCCTGAAAAGAACCTCCCAAGGCTCTCCCGCTATCCATCTTCTTGATTGCGGCAATTTATCTGGGAATTGTATTCGTGTCCATGAGGCTGAATCCATGGCCCTTCTGGAGCTCAAGCAATGTAGTGGTTTTGGCGGATATTTTTGAAAGTCCTATACTGCAAAATACCATTGTTCTGGGTGCATTTGTGTCTATGTTCGGAATCAACATTGCCGCCTCCTTCCACACCCCCAGACTCTTGGAGGCAATGGCCAAGGACGGACAGGTAAACAACATTTTCGTAAAGAGAACGAAGGGAGGATTCCCTTATACCGCTTTTATATTCAGTATCCTTTGGGCTATTATGATTCCCATGGCCTTCCACTATGATATGAAGGGGATTATGATTATCAGTTCTATTGCCCGTTTTGTACAGTTCCTTTTGGTTCCTCTGGCAGTACTTTCCTTCTACTACGGAAAGCAAAGGGAGAAATCATCGAGCATCCCATCAAGAATTTTGTACTGGATGTTCCCCTGTCTTTCCTGGCAATGTTCCTGACTATCTTTTTACTAAGCCAGTTTAACTGGGTAGGACAGTTCAGCACCACAAAAGACGGTTTTGTAGAACCAAATTTCTATGCCATCTTTTGCTATGTTGTTCGGCTATCTGCTTTTCCCCTGGTTAGCCTTTGTTTTAAGGGAACAAAACAGAGAAAAGGATGCTAAAACAGGATAGTAAAAAAATAAGTAGTAAGATTGCCGTGGTTCTTAGACAAAATACCGCTTAGAAACGAGCTCTTCCTTGCCGGGCAAGGATACTCGTTAAAAATCAAAAAAGCCATTTCCCCGGAGAACGCTCTTCGGAAAATGGCTTTTTCTATTTTAAAGATTAATCTTAGTCTTCTCCCTTGATTCTTACAAAGCGCTCTCCTACTCCATATACTGTAACGATAGGTGCAACCTCCATAAAGGCTCTGGGAAAATTCTCTGCAAGATATTTACGAATCATGGCCGACTGTCTGGGGGAGCAAATGGAGGAAATCATAATCTTCTCTTCCTTGGTATAAGCTCCGATAACCTTTGTTTGGGTAACTCCATGGCCCAGTCCCAGGATATACTTGGTAATATCTTCCGTATCATCTTTCATAAAAGGAATAATTGTTACCTTATAGAGCTTCTGCCGGAAACCGAAGAGCATATAGTCCATAATATAAATGCAGATGACATGGTTTTACCAAAGCATAAAGTGCGATTTCCTTTTTCCGAATACGAATCCCAAAGAAATCAGGATTGTTCCGTCTAGAAAGAGCATTACTTTTACTTAATGGAACTCCCTTAAAGACTTTTCTGTTCAGAATTCTGGCTATAGTATCCGTTCCTCCAAAAGTAACCCCTGCCCGAAGCACAAGTCCTGATCCCACGCCATAGAACAAGGAGAAGTAAATACAAACTAAAAACATTTCCCCATGGACAAAGACAAAAGTCAAACTTTCCCGTTAAAACCAACAAGGTAGGGTAAAGAAAGGATACAAAGATAATCTTCATAAACTCTTCTCGCTTTTAAAAAGCAGAAGGCCATGATTAATATGGAAATACTAAAGAAGTAGTAAATATAGGTGTAATGAATCCCTACGAGCGTTCCGCCATCTGGGACAGACCGGTTACTCCGCTGGTGGATAATTTATTGGGCACCAATATACAGTTTACGGAAAAAGGCTGTGATAAAACAGCCTATTACAATCTGTAAATAATTTAAAAACCTTTCCTGTAGCTTCTGCTCTGCTTCCATTTCTTACTCCTTCTTAAGCATTTGATTCTCAGTCTTTGACTTTATTAGCGTTCTTTTCCGATTTCTTCACATACAAGATAGCCGCTCGACTTCTACTTGTTACGAAGAAAGAAGAAGCACAGCTGTACTTCTTCCCTATTTTATTCCTCATAAAAGCCGCAGGCTTAACCTGCGGCTTTTCGCATCCATATCATTCTAGCACAATAGAAAAATGGAAAGAGTATTTTTCGTTTATTTAAAAATACTTATAGGAAATTCTTATCACAACAACTTCCGCTGCCTTGGGGATTCGCACAATTCCCTGTTCCACAGTCCATAGGCTTCCAGAATTTTTCCACAATTTCTTCTTCCTTCAGATTCTTATCCAATAGTCCAAAGGACTGATAATCATAATAACCTTTCTCTTAGCCGTTTCCGTCTGCTCATCACTAAGAACAAAATTCAGAGAATTGGCAAAATCCAAGACCTTCTGTCTATCACCACTTGCCCAGTTCTTTTTCCAAAGAAGATCTGACGAAGGTCTCCCTATTGTCCTCAATCCACTGGCTGCAATAGTTGCTGGCGTTCTCTAATTTCTTGGCTGTAATAGGATTTTCCTTAGCAAAATCCGCATTCATAATCTGTACACAGCAAGGTTCAATCTTGAAGTCAGGATCAGTAGTAAGGGAACGAATCGGACGAATAATACCCTCATCTACAAATTTCCGTGCAAACATATCGGACATCATGGCTCCCTGTACTTCTCCATTCTGTAAAGCCATAATCACTGCATCATTGGCAACCACCTTGTACTTCACTTCCTCAGGCTTAATGCCGTCGTTACTAAAGAAACGAAGAGCAATATTATGGTCGGAATTTCCGATACCGTCGCTTAGGGAAACAGTCTTTCCCTTTAAATCCTCGGTGCTTTGAATATCTGAATCCTTAAGAACATATAAAGTCTTACATCCGCTGTGAGCACCTTTTGTAAATACCAGATTCAAAACCGTTTACTGCAGGAACAAAAACGGAAGCCAAATGGTCTGCGGCAATATCCACCTTCCCCGTAGCTACGGCATCCTTAGCTTCGGTCATCTGGCTGATAGCTGTACTTAAGCCCTCCGCCTTATAAAATCCCTCTTCCTGAGCAGTACCGAAGGTTCCTGTACAAAGTCCTCCATTATAACCAATTTGGATATCCTTGCCATAAGCAGGTTCCTTCTTCCAGGCCTCTTCTTCCTCCGGAGTGAGCTTTAAGGGATGATACACAATGTCCTTTGCCTCCGGACGGTCGGAAAATCCCCCTGATTTCTTCGGTTTGCTGTTCTCCATTCTCCCTGCTTTTGCTTCCTGTGCTGTACTTTTCCTTCTCGACCTCAGCCTTTTCTGACTTTCGGCCGAAATTCCTGTTTCTGCCTTTGTCGTTTCCCTGCTTTTCCACCTGACTGCTGCAAGCCGTCATAGAAAAAACGGAAGCAAAAGCCAATGCCATTCCCAGCTGTCTCAATGTCTTTTTCATCATACACTCCTCTTCTTGCCTGTACATTTCTTGTTCCTATTTATCTAAAACCCCATCGCAAAACGCCATGTTCCAATAGTCCCATTAGCCTCCACAAGACTACTTCTATAAAGGCTTCCCTAAAGCTTCCATTACATTTTGTATGAGTTTTAAGAAACTTCTTAACCCGCCTCTTCCTCCTGATCCACCCCGAGAAGACGCATGATTTCCTCACGATAAGATAAAAACTTGGGATCCAATCTTTTCCGGGGATATTCCAAATCAATAGGAATGTCCCTTAAAAATACTGCCTCCTGCCCTAGCCATCACAATTACTCTGGTTCCCATATAAATAGCCTCATCCACATCATGGGTCACCATCAGCATCATGTTTTTCTTTTCCTTCCACAAAAGGAGCAGCTCATCCTGCATCTGCATTCTGGTAAAGGCATCCAATGCTCCCAGCAGTTCATCCAGCAAAAAGACCTCCGGCTCATTAATCATGGTTCTGACAAGAGCTACTTTGCGCCATTCCCCGGACAATTCATGGGGATAGGCCTTTCGGAATTTGGTCAAATGAGTTAATTCCAACATTCTCTCTATCTCTTCCGCTTTTTCTTCCCTGCATTCTGAGGGCAGAAAGCAATATTTTCCTCCACCGTAAGCCATGGAAAAAGGGTAGGCTTTTGGAAGGCCATACCTCTTTTGGCATCAGTTCCTTCTATTTCCTGCCCATCCAACATAAGTCTTCCCGAAGTGGGGGGAATTAAGCCTGCCACCAAACGAAGTAAAGTGGATTTACCGCATCCGCTTGGGCCAACAATGAAAGGAACTCTCCCTCCTCCACCTGCAAATTCACAGGAGAAAGAGCGAAGGTAATTTCCTTTTTCCTTACGGGCAAAACTTTTTGAAACATTTTTCTATTACTAATCCCAAGAGCTACTCCTTTCCGGACAGGTTCTTTCTTCCAGCCAACTGTCAGTTCTCATTCTTCTAATCCTTTTCTTATCAATCCTTCAGCATACCTTCCTGCCAACGAAGCACTCGTTTTTTGATGCTGTTTAAAAGAAAATTCACGGTAACAAAGATAACGCAGATGAGAATAATGGCACCGTACATCTTTCCATACTCCGCCCAGCTCTTTTGCCAGGTGATATACCAGCCAAGTCCGGACTCCACACCAATCATTTCCGCAACCATCAAAGCCATACAAGCTGAACTCATGGCCTGAACCATACCTTGGAAAATGCTGGGTAAGGCCGAGGGTATAGCGATTTCCAGGATCAAATCCTTCTCCTTTGCCCCCAAAGTTCTTGCCGCCTCATAATAGGACTTGTCCATGTTCCGAATGCCGGTAATTGTTGCTAAGGTAATGGAAAACCAAACGCCCAGCGCAATGATGAAGACACTTCCCCGGAACAAAGAAGTCGCTAAAACCATGACGATCGGAATCCATGTAGTACTGGGAATTGAGCCCAGGAGTTTCATAAAAGGTTCAATCCAGTAATTTATTTTTTTGTTATACCCACAGGCAATTCCTGTAAAAAGCCCCGCAATCAGTCCGGAAAAATAACCGCAAAATAATAAAAACAAAGAGCTCATGGTACATTCCCACAGGTACGCTCTATCCTGCACCATAGAAGAAAGCACCTTGTCAATACTGGGAAAATATGGAGTAATCAAAATATTGCTTTTTAGGGTCAGGGAATCATAGAGCATGAACAAAAAACACAAAAAGCACGAAAAGGAGCATGGTAAAGATAATTCTTTCTTTGTCTTTTTCCCCCTAAAAGCAAAGCAGAAAAGAAATTCCATTTCCCAATAATAAAAAGCAATAAAAGGCATAAACGTAACTTGCCTCAAACCCGTGATGGTTAGGAACATAGAAGTATTCTAAAAGTGCCAGAACTCCCATCAAAAAGGGACTCAATTGAATCAAAAGATCGAGATTTTTCTCCCGCTTTGTTTTCCTCTTTTTCTTCCTGTTCCACAGCTCCTCTACACTGCTAACTGCCCTATAATCCTTGGAAATGCCGTTCATGCCTCACCCCGTACTTAAAAACATACAATTATATAAATTAAATAGCCTCGTTTATTGTATATTTTTATGGACTACTTGTCTAATTGTCTTTCCGGATAGCTCCGTTGTCTTATAGAGTATTTATAAACGAAATACAGAACGCTACACAATTAACACTTGTTAAGGGTAAGGAGAATAGCGTACTTTCTCTGTAGCTCAAGGATTTCTTCGTAATCATCGAGATATCCCTCTTCTATATCAAAAGCCCTCTGATAAATGCTTATCTAAAAGCCAATGTATCTCCGTTTATAATATCACTTACAATCCCGGGAACAGATTCAAAAATCTCCTATGTCTTTTTATTGTAATCATCTGCAATCTCCTGTGGTTATTATCTGTTATAATTTATTTCGCCTAGCGGAATTGGGTTAGAGTTTAAGATTACCCAACTAACTGCAAGCTCGCATAATCTTGTAATTACACCATCCTCAGCCAAACCTTTTCCATCTATCTTTGAAATAAGCACCTTACTCTCTTCTATCTCCTTCTCTGACAGCGCATTTCCTTCTGCAAAATGAACCGGCAGCGAATTTAGCATATTTCTATAACTCCTATCCCAGTTTATTCCACCGTTTCTATTTATTTCATCGTCCACCCTGCCTGTTATGCGGATAACCTCTCCCTGCACCGTTTTTGCTGCTCCTGTCGATGGAATTAGTAAATCCCAAAAGCTCATTATACTGCTCCTTCCAAGTGCTCCCCTTTTACAAGAATAGGAGAAATGCCGTCATGTATTATTCTTTTTGCCACAGGCTTTGCACCAAAGATATTGTAGAGCTTTGACAGGGCTGCATCAGCCTCTTCAAGCGACTCTTTTCTAAAATTTTCCCTGTGGAATTCAAAATCCTTACCGATTATTTCTACTTTTTCTGCCATCTCAGGCGTAATTTCTACACCTGCCTTTATTAACATTTCTGCTATTTGGGCCATAGGCACTACCCTTATTCCTCCGCACACTGTAAGAGCCGCTGATAGCGGAGTTTCGCCTCTTTTATTTTTAGCATTAACATCTGCACCCTTTTCAATCAAAAAGTGTACTGTATTGGGGCGGAAAATACTCTGCTGCCATATGTAGCGGCGTATTTCCATATCTATTTGGCTTTGTATATCTCCTCCCAGCTCATAAAAGCAGTTTTACTGTATCCATGCCAAAGGTTGCCTGATTATACAAAGGTGTGCAGCCATAATAGTCAGGTATATTTACATCAAGGCCCTGCTTAACGAGCCAGATAACAAGCTCGTCAGGTACACCCTTGTAATGAAGTGCAGTGTGCAAACCGTATTTTTCCATCATGAGGCAGTAAGCTCACATTTTATCATAGACAGCTTTAAGTGCTTCAATATCTCCCACTTTAAAGCAATTCATCAAAGTTTTTGGCAGGGTAACTCTTTTCTTAGCCATTATTCTTCTCCTTAGTTTTATTTAAATCATTTTGTAATACATCCTTTATATCCTTTATCAGGTATAATTTATAATATACGCGTCTAAAAATATAAGATTTCTCCCATACATCCAAAATGGAAGATTAACATTAAGCAGTGGCAATTTTGCAGAGAAAATTTCATCTATAATTCCCTCTCCAACTTTATTTTGGCCTTCCATTATATAAAAACTCAGTTCCACAGACTAATCCGGAATAATCAACCTCTTCATAAATTTATTATTTCTTTTTAGCCACAAAATAATATCTATGAATTTTCCCTTAATTACACCTTCTTTATCAAGAATTTCCTGTGCTTTAAAAAGGTTATCCTGATATTTCTCCACTTCAAAAACCCGAAAATTCCCAATCAATAATTCTGGCAAACCAAACCAGTGCACCTACATCATAAAAACTCTATCGGTCTGTAGACTTCATCTGCTTCCACAATGTCAAATCCGTTATCAGTAAATTTCTGTCTTGCAATACTAAATATGCTTCCGGAAAAGAATTTCAACATCACCTATCAAAAGTTCTACAAGTTCTCTGTCATTTTCTGCACCGACTTGTTGCGTAAAAATACTCCTCCGCTTTTAAGAGTTCTTTTAATTTCGTTTATGTTATATTGACCATGCCTGTTAGTAATAATGTCAAAGTAGTTATCTTCAAAAGGAAGAATATCTCCTCCGTCACGCTTTAAAATCTATTCCTAAAGGAAGAAGTCTGTCCTCACATATTTTTGATGTTTGGTTCATACCCTTCAATCGCAGCAGTATATTTAGCGTTTTGCCATAAAAGACAAAAGAAATTCGCCACCTCCTGTTTCCATGTCCAATAAATAATCTGTATCATTCAAATAGGATTTTATAATGTTTTTCAAAATCCCAAGGGAGATCATCCTCTTCTTTATATCTTCCTCTAATGTGAGAAATCCCAACCTTTAATATACGCTATTTCCTGCTCAAGTAACCATTGATTTATAAGTGCTTGTTTTTCCATTTTTCTCCTTTCACTACAAAAAATATCAGTATATGTTTTATCCTCAATATCAGCCGACAATAGCCCCTTCTTAGGGGCTTCCATTAACTGCTTATGCTGTGTCCAAAGAAAAGGTCATCATCCTCTATAACCACAGGCTTTCTATACTCTGTAAGTATTTCTTCAAGTTCCGGACAAGCTACGTTTTTTCAAGAACTTTCACCACCACCTTCATGTCTTAGAATAATAATCTCTCTTTCTTCTTTCTCAAAAGAGTTTTCCCATTCACTCTGTGTCATTTTATTTCTTAGTCTTATGTATTATATTAATTCCATTATTCTCTCCAATCAGTCCCAAACGATTTCCAAACATTTATAATTTTTAGTACATATAATTATTCTAAAAAGCCCTTCCATTCCTTTCGGAAGGAAAAAGAGCTTAATACGACGAAAACTCTTTTTGCTTTTTCTATTTCTATCAATTTCTATTTCTTTATTTTCGAAGGAAAATATTGATCTTCCGTGGAAAGTTTATCCTCAAAGTTAAAATCCAGGCCCTTAAAGCCCTTGATTTCTTCTGCGTTTTCTATCTTATTTTCTGCCAAAAAGCGCACCATTTCTCCTCTTGCCATCTTGGCATAGACGCCCTTTTGCACAAGCTTTTCTCCTGACTTCTCATAAAAACCGCAGCTAATGTAGTGAATGGGAAATGATAATTCTTTTGGCTCATCTTTCACATGATTTTTCCTCAGGATTCTATCCTTGGGAAGATATTTCTCTATACATTTGGCATATTCTTTGGAGGCGAGATTGAGGATTAGCATAGGATTTTCATTTTCCAACGACTTTTCTCCCTCTTTTTGCAAACGCTCTTCTATCTCTTCCAAAAAGCAATGCAGTCCAGATATCCTCACCCCAAAAGTCATACAGATTTTTAGAAGTACCAATCTTCGCTTTTGCCTGCATTTCCAAACGATAGGGAACCACCCCATCTAGGGGCTTTACCACGCCATAAAAAAGCCGGAAAGAATCCGAAGATGACTCTGTAAATACGCAAGTTGAGAGGCCTCCATAACAGAGGGAGCCATATACTGATACTGAATCCTTCGTAGGATAAAAATGGCAGGACTACAATTTCTTCTCAAATCCATCTTAGCTACTCTATCACTATTTTCCCTGGCCAAATCCTCATTACAGGCCCCAAAGCTCTTTTAACTCTAAAAAGAAAGAGATTTTAAATATTGTAAAAGAGCGTTCCGTCTTTCCCGACAGATTCAATCCGCCTTTCAAAAATGTACTTTTTCCTCTGCTCCTGATTCCACAAAAGAGGATAGCCTTGGTGAGGGATATCCAATTCAGATATTTTCATTTTTCGCGGAGAAAGTATAATTTTCATATATACCTTTCTTCTAAAAACCAAGCTAACTATTCTCGAATTAAAAATCATCCTTTTTAAAAACGAGGTCAAAAAGCTATGAAGAAATCCACATACCTTCCTTTGTCACGGTACAGGGTAAATACAGAATATTTACCCCGGCCTGCCAGGCTTCTTCAATGCGTCTCCAAAAGGCCTTATGGGTTTCCACATTCGGATATACCATAGAAACCTTCGGCATGGCAATCACAAAAAGCCAAAATAGCGATATAGCCCTCCTGTTTAGCCTTCGTAAGTTCCCTTAAAATGCTTTACCCCCGTTCCGTCGGAGCATCCGGGAAATAACCGATGCCGTCCCTTTCAAGGTACATCCCTTTACTTCTAAGAGATATTTACGGATATTCCTGATACATTGAGAAGCTCCTGACTCTGCATTCTTATATTCTCGGCCCGCTGCTCCTTTCCATTTCTTTCTTCCCTTTCCCCATATTCCCAAAAGGCTTTCGGAAGACTTTCATCTCTCTCCATATAAAAATCCACTCTGGAATCAGAGAATACATACTCCGGCTTCAGCTTTTCGAAGCCAAAACCTCTGAGCCACTCCATAACCACCTGATTGGGAGCCTGGCTGTCGATGTTTACCAGTCCCAAGCCCGCCTTCTCCACCGCCACTAAATCATAAGCAGTCTTACGATTGGGATTTCCGCTTTTCTCCAAATACACCTTTACACCGGGCAGTAAAAGTTCCTTACATCGACCGGTATTTTCACATGTACCGTCTCCACCTTTTCCCTCTATCTCCACATGGGCAATAAAGCGATTTGGACGGTCTAAAATTTTTCCTTCCACAATATTTTGATACTGCATACTTCCTCTTATTTTTCCCGAAAACTCTCTGTCAATTTCTCCGTACAAAATCCCATGACAATGCCGGCTTAAGTTTTATCATTATAGTAGAATTAGGACAAAGCCACATCCAATGCCATTATACCCACAAGAACTAGGACAAAGCCACATTCAAAATTATCATTCCCACAAGAATTAGGACAAGGCCACATCCAAAGCCATCATGACGGTAAAGCCCAGAGCAAAAAGCAGAACACCTATATTACTGTGCTCCCCCTCCGACATTTCCGGGAATCAACTCTTCCACTACTACATAGAGCATAGCTCCCGCAGCAAAAAGATAGGGAAGATTGGCATATAAGGAGCAAAGATCGGTGCAAAAGAAAAATCATCAGTAAAGCCCCTAAGGGCTCCACCGCTCCGGATAATACACCGTTAAAGAAGGCTTTCCCCTTGCTTTGCCCTTTGCTATGAAGCGGCAGGGAAATAATAGCTCCCTCCGGGAAGTTTTATAAGGCAATTCCCAAGGCTAAGGCCAGGGCAGCTCCGGCAGTAATATTAACTTCTCCTGTCAAAAGTCCAGCAAACACTACCCCCACAGCCATACCTTCCGGAATATTATGAAGGGTTACCGCAAGGAACATCATCGTAGTCCTTTGAAAAAGAACTGGGCATTCCTTTCAACTTGTTCTGTATTCTGATGCAAGTGTGGGATAATCTTATCCAATGCAATAAAACAAGGTTCCCAGCTAAAATCCCACAAAGGCGGGAAGAAAGGCAGCTTTCCCAAATGAGCACTCTCTTCCATAGCGGGAATCAGCAAGCTCCAAATAGAAGCTGCTACCATAACGCCTGCAGCAAATCCCTGTTAGCCCTTCTGCACATTGGGATGAAAATCCCGTTTCATAATGAAAAACACAGGCCGCTCCCAAGCTTGTTCCAATAAAGGAATCAATATACCCCAAAAACTACCATATTCATAGAAACTCCTTTTTACTACTCTTTATTTATCTTTCATACTCTTTATTTCGCATTATTAATTTCATTCAATTATATTGTTTTGCAATTTTATTGATTTAGTATATCTGAATCCGTGAAATATAGCAAGAAAAATATTAAGTGCTATATGGCGAAAATAACTCTAAAAACCGACAAAAGTCAGCAGCTAAAGCTTGCTTGCCTTTGTAGGTCGATCTTTCTTAAGTTGATCGCTCCTGAACATCACGACAACTTGTTTTATTCTACTGTATGCTCTACTGACTAAGCGTCCTTCCAAACTTGTCCATATATCCGGAAAGAATCTCTATTCCCAAGTCTTTCAAATATCCCGGACAATATCCTACCATGGCTCATCTTCCCATTTCTCACGATGGGCTGCTTTAATACCATGGGATACTCTAAGACTTTCGCTAATTTGTCTTCCTTCGCAAGATAACGAACCAGTTGATATGCTTCCCGCTCCTTCGTTTTTTCATCCAGCATCTCTTCCAAATCCCCCACAGCAGAAAGAACGGATTATAATTCTCCCTTGCTAATTCCCTTTTCTTTCAAATCCACAGCCTGAAATTTAATCCCTCTTTCCTTAAAATAGCGTTCCGCCTTCTTGGTGTCCTGGCTTTTTTTATTTCCAAAAATTTGAATGTTCATAAAGCACTCCCATTCCAATGACATCTTCTTAAACTTTTTTCGTATACAAAACTCTTAGGTAGGAGATCTCCCCTCCTACCTTTTCTATTTCTTCCCTATTGTAGTCTTCTTCCGAGAAATCCGGAAAACGGTCAGCATCCGGGACTTCCATATCCACATAGGTCATATAGATTTTATCTGCAAGAGGAAGTGCTTCCTGAAATATTTCTGCCCCTCCTGCAATAAAGATTTCTTCTTGCCCAGCCCTCTCTATTGCTTCCTTTAAGATTTTACAGTATATAGATTCTCTCCGGAGAAGACCTTTGTTTTGGATACAACGATATTTGTTCTCTCAGGAAGAGGATGCCCAATTTCCTCATAGGATGTTCTCCCCATAATCACCACATGGCCTGTGGTTAGATCCTAAATTGCCTTTGCTCTCCAGGAATCTTCAGGGCATCTTTCCCTCTTTTTCCGATGGCACCGCCTTTTAGCCACCGCAACAATGATAGAAATCATTTTAAAAATCTCCTCTTAGACTTTTACCTTCTCCAAAGCTCTCAAATCCACTTTCTTAAACCTACAATACGCTTTCTTAAGTCCTCAATTATGCTTTCTTAAGTCCTCAATTATACCTTGACTTCTTCTGTCAGTCTTCCAAGCTCTTAAGCCCCAATTCTTCCGGAAGGAAACGAGGATTTACATTTTTCCGATGTATGCCCAAGGACGGAAGCCGCCAGTTTGGTACCGATTTCACAGGCTTCCATCAGATTCTTACCATATGTCAGTCCCATAGCCACTCCCGCAAAAAAGGCGTCTCCTGCTCCTGCAGTATCGATCACATGGACTTTCTTTTGCCTTACAATGTCCAGTTTTTTGCTCCCATGAAATGGCTCCCCTGACTGCCTAAAGTCATAATCATCTGTAGAACTGCGCTTTACCACATATGAGGAAAGGGAGCTGGCCATCTCCTCCAAATTCCTTTCCTCAAAGTCCTCGGAAAAGAGCATCCCTGCCTCCTGCTGATTACAAACAATGCAGGCAGTAGTCTTTAAAAGATCTCTTCTTTCTAGGGCAATGGACATATTGGAAACTGCTGCATATACCTTTTTATTGTATTTCTCAGCCAATTGAAAAATCTGCTTTAAAAGCTTGGAATCCATATCAATTTCCACAATAACACTATCACAGCGAGAGAACAAAGAGTCTCCCTGCTCGGAAAGTACCTCCTCCAGCTTAGAAAGATCCGGTCTTTGGGAAATAGAGCCCATAAGTTCCCCTTCCGTATCAAAGATAGCCAGCCAAGTTCCTAAGCCCCCTTCAATTCGCCGGATATAATTGGTATTTACCTTATGCCGCTTTAATTTCTGTACTACCTCTTCTCCAATAGCATCCTTATCCACCACGGAAATAAAGGTAGGACGAAGCTCCACATTGGCAATATCCTCCACAATATTTCAGCTCACCCTCCATGAACCTTTTACCACCTTTCCGAGCATTTCTTCCATCCGGCCGATACAAAAGAATAAGGATAGTATCATGTCCACAAAAACCGCGCCAAAAAAACCAAAAATACCGATTCGCTCTTCCATCATTTTCCCTTTCATCCTTTTAGCACTTTCATACCTTATCCCATATATTTTTCACTTTTCGCTTTTCGCTTTTCGCTTTTCGCTTTTCGCTTTTCGCTTTTCGCTTTTCGCTTTTCGCTTTTCGCTTTCGCTTTTCGCTTTTCGCTGCTTTTCGCTTTTCGCTTTTCGCTTTATTCTACTGAAGGATGAATTTTCTGACAAGAAAAATAGAAAAATAGCGCAAAACTTTTACCCCGAACTTTCAGTATTGTGCTATTTGAGAGGCACTACTGAAAGTTTCGGGGTCTATTTTAAAACTATTCTTTTGCTGTTCCTCTTTAGTACATCCTATTATTCTTGGTTTTTTTTTACCATTTTCCATTGAAAACCTGATCCATACGGCGAAAGCTTCTTCCCACTCTGGAAAGGGGTAAAGCAAGATTTAAGCGGATGCAGTCCTTGCCATGGAACATTTCTCCATCCTGCCACATAACACCTAAGTCCCATCCTGCTTTCTGCACTTCCTGAATCGTCTTTCCATGTTTTTCACACCATTTTTTGCAGTCCATAAATAGCATATAGGTGCCTTCAGGCTTAGAAACCTCCACTCCATCAAAATGCTCCCGAATATAATTTACGGCAAAATTAATGTTTCCCGTAATCACCTGTCGTAATTCCTCCAGCCACTCATGGCCCTCCGGCTTATAGGCACCAATTAAAGCATGCATGGACAAGACATTCATATCATTATAATGGGGTTTAGAAGCCTTTGCCCGAATTCTGTCTCTTAAAGTTTTATTGTAAATAACATGATAGGAACCTATCAAGCCTGCCAAGTTAAAAGTCTTACTGGGAGCATATAAAGCTACCACATGCTCTCTTGCCCAATCATTCACCGACTGGGTAGGAATATGCTTATATCCTCTAAGATGATATCCGACCAGATTTCATCCGCAACGACAGTAACATCATACTTCTCGTAGAGCTTCATGGCTTTAAGAATCTCTTCCCTCTCCCAAACGCGACCGCAGGGATTGTGGGAGAACAGAAAATAACACATGAATATTATTTTTTCCTGAAGCTTCTTCTCCATATCCGTATAGTCCATACGCCATACATTTTTCATCCTTATACAGTGGGCTGTGAACGATTTTTGAAACCGTTATTGCTTAGGGCTCATGGTAAAAACCGATATAAGTCGGACTATGAACCAAAAACCCCATCACCGGGAGAAGCAAAAGGGAGCAAAGTGTGAAACCACTCCTCCCTAAAACACCATTTTCATAACCGATATGCTCCTTCTTTAAACCCTTAACACCATTTCTTTTTCTCATGCCAATCAATGATACTGTTAAAATAAGCATCTGTAGAACAAAAGTAACCAAAGGCAGGATGCTTCACCCTCTCGATAATAGCTTCCTGAATGCTGGGAGCTGTGGGAAAATTCATATCCGCAACTCACATCGGGATAATATCCACCCATCAGCAGGCTTATCCGGAGCAAAAGCCGGGCCAGGTTCCTAAACCATCCACCGCAATAGCATCTTTTCCATGCCTATCAATAATAGATGTAAAATCATGTTTCATAATCTACCCTTTTCCTTATTCCTCTGCTGCCAAAGCAGCCTTTACAATTTGTTCTTTACGAAGTTCCAAATCCTCTTTTTCACGGCCCCAATCTTTAAGCGCCAGTAGGAAAGTCCCAAGTGCGATGATAATACAGGGGCAAATGATGGCATTTGCTTTAGTTTACTCCTTAATCAATAAAAGACAAGAGAATAAAGCTGCTCTGCCAGCTCTACATAAGACAACTCTTCGCCTCCAATAAGATAGCCCTCTAAGTCCATAATTCTTGATAAACTAAAAAGAAAAATATACTCCATAATCTCCCCATAAAACTGCTTAGTACAGCATATTAAATTATTTCATTTTTCTCGTATTATTAATAGAATTTCTATCTAATATAGATTAATTAATTTGACATAATTTCTTAATATGAAATATCTTATCCTTACTAAATTATTAGTTTATTCCTATGTTTTTCTCATTTTTAAGTTTTTTTAACATCTTCCAAAGGCTATTGATTTGTACCTCCAAGATGAAATAAGATACCGAAAAGGGAAGGAGTCCATGAAGCAAATGATAGGATGTCAAAACAAAAATCAATTCAATTTCATAGTTAAAAATCCGGGGAATCAGCCCCTTATAGAACTTCAAAACACGGAGGCGAAAATCGCCTTCATCCCCTGTCCATGTCTTCTAAAATGAAAGCAAATATTTCCCTAAGTTTCTTTTTCGCAATTCTTCTAGCCTTCCTACTTTCCGCTATCCCAACATTTTCCGTAGGCTTTACCAAAGGAACTTCCAGAGATGCCTGGTGGTATGATTTAGGAAACGGCAATTATCTTCGTTCTACCTGGCAGTGGATTGATAGTGACAATGACGGTGTGGCTGAGTGCTATTATTTTGACCATAACGGCTGGATGTATGCCAATGGCGTTACTCCGGACGGTTATACCGTAGACCATAACGGATCTTGGACGAGAAAACTCCGTAGTACAGAAAAAACACAGCCAGGAGACAATAAATCTCAGACTGCATCAAGCGGGAATGTCGCTTATCAAAAGGAAACCCTTGCCCGCATTAATCAATTCCGTGCAGGATACGGCTTAAGAAATTTGGCGGAAAGCGAAAGTCTGAATGCCATGGCAGCAGAAAGAGCCAGAGAATGTTCTGTCAGCTTTTCTCATACAAGACCCCAAGGAGGCTCTGTTTGGATGTATCCGAGGTTTGCGGAGAAATTCTTTCCTACAACAACGAAACGCCCTCCAGAACCGTCAATGCTTGGATTGCCAGCCCGGGACATAATCAGATTATGTCAAACGGCGAATTTCTTCGTTTCAGGGCAGGCTATTATCTGGATGAAAAAGGAAACAATTACTGGGTAGTCTTGTTTGGATATTAGACATCCTATGAATAAATGTATCTAGAAAGGGACTGTAAAAATCAAAATAGTTTTCTAAACAATATATTTATTATTTTGATTTTTACAGCCCCTTTACTATAACATTATTCCGGTACTTATAATAACCATACCGGAACAATAAAAGTTTTCCTGATTAAAGGCTGATAGCTCCATTTTCATACAGATGACGGCGCCTTTCCCTCTTTTTCAAGCCGGTCTTTTCCAGAACAGAAAAAGTTCTCAAGATTTCCGAGCAGGATTTTGCAGACTTTTTGATTTCCATGGGATTCAGTTCCCCGTCTTGTTCTAAAACAATATCTATTTCTCTGGCATCCTTATCTCTGTAATAATACATAAAGGGTGCTTTTCCACTATTTGAATAACTTTTCCTAATTTCAGATACCACATAGTTTTTCTAAATTGCCCCGTTCATGGCACCATTTGCCAAGGTTTCCGGACTACTCCATTTTGTGAGATAAGCGACTATGCCTGTATCATAAAAATAGTATTTAGGCGTTTTCACAAGTCTCTTTAGCATATTATTGGAGTAAGGATGAAGATAAAATATAATCCCCAAAGTTTCTAAAAATTCCATCCAGTCTTTTTGCCTGCTTTTAGATTAATATCCGCATCTCTGGCTATTTCATTGACATTTAACATTTGACTGCATCTGGCAGCCACAGCCGTTAAAAAGCGTAGAAACTTTAGGGAATCAATAGCATCGGAAAGGTTTCGTACGTCTCTTTCGATATAGGTACTTAGATAGCTACCATAAAAAATGCTATTGTTGCTTATCTCCTTACTCACAATAGCGGCATCGAGCCCTGAAATATTCTGCGAAAAATCTCTTGCAAATCCGCGCTTGTTCTGCCTTCTTTTCTCTTCATTAAATGTTCGATTTCTATTTGGAATGGACGGTCTTCTCCCCCATAGATCTCTGTCTGAGATAAAGAAGAAAGAGATAGCACTGCAACTCTTCCCGCTAAAGACTCTTGTACGCCCTTCATTAAGTCAAAAATTTGAGAGCCTGTGAGCCAAAAATCTCCCTTTCTATGCTCTTTATCCACGATCAGTTTAATCATACTGAATAATTCCGGAGCGTATTGCACTTCATCAATAAGGACAGGAGGCTTATGCAACTGTAAAAACATCTCAGGATCAGTCTTAGCCAATTCTCTTTCCTGTAAGTCATCTAAAGACACATAGTTTCTATCTGTTCCTTCCATTAATTTTTTAGCATGGTAGTTTTTCCCACCTGTCTGGGACCGGATATTAAGATAACCGGATACTCCTTTGTAACTTGCAAAACGACTTTTTCTAAGCTTCTTTTGATATAAGGCATACTCTCCTCCTATTCCATAACAGGTATAGTTTTGCTCAATAAAAATATCATATTGATATTTTATCTAGATATCTTTCTTGATATCTTTTTCGGCTATTTTTTTACTTTCGCTCTATTTTAGCCGATATTGAGCGAATAGACAAAGGAGCCATAGAAATCAAAAACCTTTTTACCGCCGGCATAAAGGGAATCAGGATTTTTACAGCTCCTTGTCTATTTTAGTTTACAAAAATACTTTTTACTATAATCCTTAACGAATGACTGTAGATAAAAGCAAAAACTATTGCCACAATCAACTTATTCCGTACTGATACCGATTTGAATCTTCTCTTCCCTAGTCAAGCTTCTTCCCGCAAGAATCTTATCCACCTCTGCCGACACCTCTTCATCGCTAAGGACATGATACACTGCCGTAGTCATATAATTCTGTACTCCGGAATTATCCGTTTGGGTAATGGTATTAAAGCTTTGGTCTACCATAATCACATCCCCCTCCGGAGAAATATGACCATTGACATGGTAGCGCTTTACAGAGGGTGTAAAGCTCATCATCAGGTGTCCGGTGGCAAAGTCCACCACATAAGCCTTTCGCTCCGTTTCATTATTTCGAATCAAAAGAAGAATGTTTTCCTTCTCATTATAAAGATTTACATCATCAAAGCTTACAGGAGTCTGGGTAAGGGCTTCATCCATTTCCAAGCTCTGAATACCGGACTTACTGCTCCAGCTAAAGGCGGTATTATTTTGAATTCCCTTCAAAAGAATTTCTCCATCTTTATGCTCTAAATAAAGCCCCTCTCGGTATATCTTCCAGATGTCCTTCGTTTCCATATTGTACAAAGAGGCTATTCCGGAAAAACGATTCACAGAAGAATCTTCTCATCCCCGGAAAGGCGAATATTTATGGAACTATCCGTAATATCCGGGTAAGTATCCAGCAATGAGAAATCCTCTACGCTATAGACCTTTAGTCCTTCCTTATTATCCTGCAAATAGATTTTTCTTTCCATCGTTGGAAAAGTAAAGAGCAGGGATAAGCAGAAGAAATTTCCACTATTTTTGCCTCCTGACTTTCCACATTGTAAAGCACCAATCCCGGATTTCCCGTATCCGCCATTTGCCCGACATAAGCATAGTATTTCCCGTCATTGGACAAAATATTCTGTTTGGTGCTGGTCATCAAAGCCATAATTCACCGTATTCTCTTTTTGTGATTTTTGGCCGGATTTCCCGTTATCCGTAGAAATCAAAAATCAGTTCCATCAAAGAAGAAGCTTCGTAGAATCATTGGAAGTCGCTATGATTCTTCCCTGTACCAGTTCAGAGGAGATTCTTGACTTGGTATCAATAATCTTGATGCTTTGCCCTTCATGGGAGTTGGTCAAAATCTTACTGCCATCTTTTAAGAAATAGAGTTCAGAAGAGTGCTATGCCACCCAGGTATAACCTGTCATCAGTAATTACCTTATCCTTCCAAATGGAGTAAATCCCTGCTTCCCCAAAGCCTGCAACCATATTTTGTTCTGCATTATACGCAAAATATTTTAAATCCAAGTCACCAAAAAATACTTCATCAATAGTTTCTCCAGTTTCTCCATTAAGAATCAATATCTTGTTATAGCTGTTTTTATCATAGAGTCTATCTCCATTTTCACTTTCCACTAAAGGTCTATTCAAAGTACTATTAGTACCAATCTTTTCTTCAAAGAGAACTTGATGATCCTCTAAAGAAATCTTTCGAATCTCATCATCCGTTAATAAAATCATAGACTTTCCATCATTGGAATAAAAGGCGGATTTATAGCTAAGAGAAAGGCTTGAGCCATCTAAACCGGTTCTTTCCACTCGGTCAAGAGTCGAAAGAATACTTCCATCCTTTAGGCTTCTCCTAGTAAGGTGGGTTTCATCATTATTGACTAAGGTGATAAGTACCTCTGAGCCATCCTTCTTAAAAATCTGCGAACTTTACCGTTTCCTGAATGGAAAATGTACTCAACTGCTGCCAGGTATTGGTATCAAAAACATAAAAGTCCGCAGAGGTATTGGTAAAGGAAATATAGAAAAACTGTGCATTATCCCCGGAAAAACGTCCCAGCATAGGTACTCCCGGAATCTCCAGCTTTGCCTTCTCCTCTCCGCTTTCTACGTCATAGACAATGATACTATTGTCGAAAGCAGCGAAACCAAGAGCTTATCATCCTTAGAAAAGGCCAAAAACTTTACCTGTTGGCTATGCCCCGGTAAAACTAATAATTTCTCCATTTTCCACTTTAGCAATAGCTGTTTCGTCATTGCCCAAGCCGAAGGCCAGAAGCTTCTCGTCATTGCTGATTGCCATAAAGCTCAGTTTGTTTTTCGTAGAAATAGCAGTCAGGGTGGAGGCACCGCTATGATAGATGGCATCATTGAAAATGCTAAGCTTCTCTGCATTCAATCGCTTAAAGGACTTCATTCCTCTCTAATCGGCTTCATGGCTTCCTTCGCCACCAAGGCAGCCTTTTCAAAGTAATCCCCTCTTTGGCAATATCCTCGAGAACTTTTCATCAGGATACCGGCATTGGATTGCACTGCCTCCTGTCTGGCCTGCTCCGCCTTTTGGTAGGCATTAAACATAAAGATAGCAAAGAGCAGGAAGATTGCTCCGGAAATGGAGGATATGGTCAGAATAAGTCTGTTCTTTCTCTCCTTATCCCTTTGCTTAAGATCCCCTGAAGGTGCATCCTAAGATGGTTTGCCATGATTCAGTGCACTTTTTCGGTTTTTAGCAAATGAAGAGCTTGCTTCGTTAGCTTTTGCAGCTTACCGCTGTCTTTTTCTGTACCTCTTCGTACCCCGGAAAGTCCTTTCGTAAGACCTCATCCGGACGAATATCCGCCGCCAAAGTACATCCGCAAGGCTTTGATCCACCCTCTCTTTAATTGTTTTCAAGGGTGCAGGAAAAAGCTTCATCCGGCTCTCCTTCAATCAGCACCGGAATAATCCGCTCATCTCCGTGAAGCTGTCTGAAGGTACGAATTTCCTTCTCACACCACTCGGAAAGGGCGTTCTCTTGGAGCACAGCACAATTAAATACCGACTTTCCTTAGAGCCTCTTCAATGGAGCTGCTGAGATCTCTTGCCGCCATCCTCCTGTCTCAGGAATACTCAGGCTTGTCTGTCTTTCCATCCTTATAAAATTCCTTTGGGGGCGTGAAGCTTTCTATCATCTGGTGCAGCTGCTTCGCAATACTCTGGTCCGACTCAACATGGCGATAGCTGATAAAAGGCATCAAACTTATATTCCTTTTCCTTAAACTCCTTTGTCGCCTTTTCCAGCTCCTTGGAGCTGTCGGAATCCTGTCTATAATTTTTGCAAGCTTTCTCCTCTACTATTGGAGCATTTTGTTCCATTTCTTTTTCCATTCTCTATCCTCATTTCCTGTTTTTTCTTTTTGTCTCTATATTTCCTCTTAGTCTTCTTCCTTATTCTGAAAGAGGTAAAGACAGAGAGCAAATCATATTCCGGGTGACAAATGTCGAACTTCTCCCTGATAATCTCTCCCCAGTCTTCAATTAAGCAGGGGTGGGTTTTTAGATTTTCATCCTTCTTCTCTCCATAGCGGAAATTCATGGCATAGTAGCTGTTACACCACCTCTTATGCTCCAGCCTGGAAAAGAAATCCAGTAAGGGGTTCTCGGAGAGTAGCTTCTAAAGCTTTGCTGAAACTCTTCCTTTTCCCTATCTCCACTAAGCCTTTGTGCTTCCTGGAAGTTTTTAAATTCCTCCAGCTTCTCGGATAGATAGCCCCTAATCTCCTGCTCTGACTTTCCCTGCAATACCCTTTTGATAATCTCCTCTTTAATCCCTGCGTGGGTGGCAGACTGTCTGGAGGAGTTCTTCTTTACATAGGATAATTCATTCCATTTGCTTCCCTCTCCCATACCGGCAGCTCCGGAAGCCTTGTTGTAAGAATCATTGAACTGCTTCGCTCTATTGTCCAAAGACGCCCGAATCAAGACTTCACTGCACATAATCTCTGAAAGATCTCCGAAAAACCTTGATTTTCTCTCTGGTCTTGGGAAGCACATGGCTTAAATCCACATTGGAAACATTTCGAATAACTTTGGGCGTACTCACAAAATACCGGTCAATGAGGTTTAGGGCCTTTCAAACTCTTTACACATCCTCCTGCATCAGGAAAAACAAGACTAGGGCTGTCTTCCTTGCTTAATTCTTTCAGATAGTTTTTGTAGTTCCTCTGCTCATAACCCTAAGTTTATGCATTCCAAATCCAAGGCCATTAGTAAGCCTTCCTTTTCCGAGCATTTAGATCCAAAAGCTCCTGCATTTTATGAGAAGCATTTTCCGCTAAAATGCTGATTTTGGGATTTCTTGTCAAAGAAACGGTTGCATCATTTGCCAGCTGCTTAAGTAATGGAAGGGTCAATTCATTTACGGAAAAAAGCAGGATATGTGCCGGCTTAATAGCTTCCTCTATAGTATCCACCCTATTTGTTTCCTGAAACACCTTCCAGGCTCCGATAAATACTCTCCTTCACTTCCGGCTCAGAAAAGAAGCATCCTAACCGTCAAATCCTTTTGGTTAAAATGCACCGTATCTATCTTCTTGAGAAGCTCTTCCCGTTTTCTTTCCTCGGAAAGCAGTTCTTCCATATAGCCCACAACCGTATTGGAGCTGCAATTCGCATAACAGCTAATGGGTCTTCTCGGTTTAATGCGCTTTTATCACATTGGCATAGAGGGCATAATTTTCCAGGTCATTTTCCGCACAGAAAAAGATATACTTTGCATGGTTAATATGCAAGGCCGCAAAAAGCTCTCTGACTTCATTTTCATCACAATGCTCAAAGTCAATCTGATAGGTAGCAATGCCCTTTTTTTCGTATTTGTTCTTCAGCCGATCATCCAGAAAATTCTTGGAAATCAGAGAAATCTTATAGGGAGATTTTTCCTTCATTAAGTTGCTGATGAGAGTCTCTCCCATTCGCTATTTTTTCAAAAACCAGTACATGATGAATACTGGCTCTGTTTAAAAAGCATATTTTTTCGCATGGAGTAAAAATGTTGGATATCTGAGTAAAGATGAATGCGGAAGTTAAAATCGGCGCCATCCACTTGGCAAACTCATAAAAAGCTGGTCTTTTTCCTCCGCAGAAATGGGAGAAACAAATAAAAAACAGCTTGATGGTGCCATATAAAACGGCAGAAAAGAAAGCTGTAAAAGGATCTTCAATCTTTGCGCTGTAATAGCTGTACAGGGGTTTGTAAACCGAAGATTACAGTAATGATAAACAAAAACAAGATGATTTTTCTTATAGTAATTTCTATTCTCCTGCATAATCCCTTCCTTATAAAAACAAAAATTGTATGCTTTTTTTAAAGGCTTATTATCGCAATTTTACGAGAACATGCAGGAGTATTCCATAAAGGGGGAAAGTAAAAATGAAAAAGCATTACCAATTCTTTTATGCTTGAAGCTAGGAATTAGACCTCTTCTTTACTAGATACTATTTACTTTATACCGGACTCTTTATTTTTAAAATACTTTATCCTAAAGATTTTTGTTACAATCCGTCCCTTGATTAAACTATCTTCCTCTTTTTGTAGAGAGTGTTTCGTTTTTGTAATAAAACAAGAACTACTATGGCTTCAATGATTCCTAAAACTTGTTCAATCAGAAACTTCAGAAAAAGGATAGAAATTTGATCTTCCTGCATTTTGATAGAGATAAAAATACACTTAAACAGCTAGGAGCAAGACAGGCAAAAGCCAGTCCCTGTTTCCAATTGATTTTTATCTCTCATACAATAGGGGAAAATAAATAGATAGGACAGCGGAAAAGGATGCAAGCCATAAAGCAAAAACTATTCTCCATTAAGAAGTATAAGAGTACAAGAGAAAAATACAATACTAAGAATAGACAAAGCAGGAAAAGACTGTCTCCTTTTTCCTCTCACTATCTTCTGTTAAGTGAATAAGCTGTTTTATTCCATAGCGTATAGATACTATTCTGTTTTCTATAAATATTTTTGCAGGACTATAGAAAGCATGTATTCAATTTCCCAAGCCATGCAGCAGAGTAATACCATAGGCAGTGCCTCGATAACAATATTAAGAATTCCTTCTGTCATAAAGCCGTTGGGTAAATAAAAGTATAGTATTCCAAGTACACAGAAACTGAAAGCAGGACAAAAATTCCTCTGAAAAATTTTTGATTTGTTCTTTTTTGAAAGGCACTGTAAAACGGACAAAAAAGTCCGTACAATAATGCCAGAGCTAAAAAGGCCCAGAAATCTTAGGATAAATGCCTCTCCATTATTAATAAGCAAGCTTTTCATAAAAAAACCTTAGGGTAAACAAAGCAAGACCATAGAAAGAAAAACTCCATTTTAAATTCATTTTCATAAAACCACTCCATTCTTTAGCAGGTAATCTTTTATGTCTCTCCTTTGCATCTCTTCCTAGATGTACCTACTTGTTTTTATTTATCGATTTTGCTTACCTACTTTATCGGCCCCTGGATTAAGATTTATAAAAGAAATTTAAGTTTCTATTCCGGTTTCAAAAGAAACTAAAAATAAGAGCAGTAGAAAACCTACTGCCTGAGCTTTAAATAAATTCTATTATTTTATTCCTGATAGTCGGTTTGTTGGGACATATAGTAATATCCTTCAAATTCAATGTCCGCTACATTATTTTTTTAATATCAAAATTTAAATATCCTGCCGATAAATCATTGTTCGCGAGAATCTGCCAAAAGGTTATAGGAAATAAATATTTTATCTCTTTCATATAATTCCTTCGAAAGAGGAACTTGATAAGTGCCCTCCAGCTGAATCGCTTTCCTGATTTACAACCTTGAAAAATCTTTTTCGGTAATCTGTGATGGGATATCTCCAACCTCCAAGTCCATCTCCTCCAATGGTGTTCCTACCATATCATATTTTTATATCCTCTTTATACTCTGCGTTTTCTGATAAAGGCTTAGGGATTCCTGCATTATTTTTGCCTACATAACGCTCATAAGCACTTGCATCTACAGACACATGATCAAAATGCAGTAAACCGCTTTCATCTGTGTATCCTCCAATATAATTTTGGTTTTTCAGCATTTTCCCGGAATCATCCATGTAGTACCACTGATCAATATCAACTTCCATCATGCTTCCTAAAACTTTTTTCATTTCTGTTCTAGGATAATTTCTCCATCCAATATCAATATAACCCGATTCATCAAAGTGATACCACTCTCCATCGATTTGCTTCCAGCTGTCCTTCGGATAAGTTCCGTCCGCTTCCTTGTACCACCACTTCCAATTTTCCGGACCATCATAGACCCATTCTCCTGCAAATGCCGGTAAAGCCATAAATATGCTTAGTCCCAGAGCCAGCATTGCCATTCCCCACTTCTTCGCTACATTCATTTTTACCTCCTTATAAGTTTGCTATTTTAAACGACAAGAAAAATCCAAAGCTCTTGCCGCAAAGTTCTAAGAATTCGTTCGCTCTTTTTCTGGTAGTACTTTTTCTTTTCAATACGATAAAGTAAACAAAGTCTCACAAGACCATGGTTTTTTATTAAAATACTTTCTCTTTCATTTCTTGATTTTCTTTTAAATATTAATTTTTATTATATACTGAATAGAAAAATATTACGTAACAAAAATAGCTCCACATTATTGTTGGAGTTACGTAACACCTTAGCGTCTTTGTAAAAACAAATATATATTGACTCGTAGAAAATGAAATAATTATAAAGTCTCTTCCCCCTCTTTCCTTTCATTATCTTCCTGCTATAATATGTTTTACAATTTAATTTCAAAAATATCTTTTAAGATAGAAATGGAGGTCGTTATGAGTTTTAAAAATATTACAGTAGCAGGCGGTGGAGTTTTGGGTTCCCAAATTGCTTTTCAGACCGCATTTTCCGGATTTTCCGTAAAGATTTGGCTAAGAAGTGAGGACTCTATCCAGAGAACCAAGCCAAAGCTGGAAAAGACTTTATACGATTTATAAGAATGAGCTGACAGAAGCAAAAAGAACCTGGGAAAAGGACTGAGCTTCTCTAGAGGATTGATTCTGACTCTTCCTCCGTTACAGAGGCGGATATCGACAAGCTTTTTGGAAAATGTAGAAAAAGCCCATAAGGACATTCTGCTTACTACCGATTTCGCCGAAGCCTGCAAGGATGCAGATTTAATTATCGAAAGCATGGCAGAGAATCCTGAGGCAAAGAGGGAATTCTATAAGGCTATCGATCCCTTCCTTTCAGAAAAATACCATTGTTGCCTCAAACTCTTCCAGCATGGTTCCCAGCCAGTTTAGAGACTGCCTCTCCAGACCTGAAAACTATTTGGCTATCCACTTTGCCAATAACATCTGGAAGAGTAATACCGCAGAAATCATGGGGCATGACGGTACTTCCAAAGAAGCCTATGAAGCAGTGGCTAACTTTTGCCTCTGAAATTAAAATGATTCCCTCCGTTTGCATAAGGAACAGCCCGGTTACATCCTTAACTCCATGCTGATTCCCTTCTTAAGTGCCGGAGAAATGCTTTTGGCTAAGGAAGTGGCAGACCCTGCCACCATTGACCTGACCTGGAGGCTGGGTACCGGCTCCCCCCTCGGACCTTTCCAGATTCTGGATATCGTAGGCTTAAATACTGCCTTAAATATCGTATCCAACAATCCACAGTCTCAGGATCCTGAAAGCGTCCCCGGAAAGATTAAGGCCATTTTAGAAAAGTATGTGGCAGAGGGTAAAATTGGAGTAAATGCGGGGAAGGATTTTTATAAGTACAAATAGCTTTTAATTCAAAAGCCTATTTTTCTAAAAAAAGGTACAAAAATGCTCCGCTTTGGGATATTTATTTCCCAAAACGGAGCTTTTCTGTATTATATTCTCTCCAGCTCATAAGCCTGATAAGAATCCACCTTACCCCCATCATACATGGACACCATGATAAGGCTTCCGTTTATATCGATAATCCAACCTTCCGTCTGGCTATATCGTACCAGAACCGGATCGCCGACACGAAATTCTTCCGTCTTCTTTCCGCTAAACAAACTGAGAAAAAGCAAAAAATCCTAATAATCTTAAAGAGCAGGGTAAAGGAAAAGCTAATCAGAGCAACAAGTAATGTCCACAAAGAAATTCCAGGACTTCTCCCTCTGTATTGCTATCTGAATAACTATCTATTTTGGCAGCTTCATAAAGGCCTTTGCTCTTAGCTTCCGAAGCTTTATTGTTTTTCTTTGCAGGAGGCTTCGCAAGCTTTCTATATTCTCCGTCCACTTCATAGAGACCGTTTTTCTCACAAAGAGCTCGGTGCACTCGAGGGCTCAGTACATCCTCTAAATACGCCATGTCATCTCCGGAAAATTGCAGTGTCGAAGCCAAAGCAGCCCGGTCTATCACCGGCTTGGATACTACGCCATCTAATTCAAGAAGTTCCTCTGCATTGAGGGAAATCTTTCGATTTACCATGGAATGAAGAAGCATATCTAAGGTATCCTGATCTACGATTCCTTCAAACCCCAAGATTTCATCTGTACTTATGCTTTCTCCATGATTTAGGGGCATAGTCTATCATTTGACAGATTGTTTCTTTGGATACCAGGCCTTCAAAGCTCACAATATCCTCAAAGGGAAATTTCGCACCTAAGGACATGGCTTTTTTAATCAGCTTCGCATTTAATTCCTGATCCTTTATAAGTTCGGCAATATCAGAAATCTCCCAAGCCTCTCCAATCGTCTTCAAAGAGGAAATTCTTTGGCTTAAAGTGGATTTACTCCAGTTTTTCAGCCCTTTTCATAAAAATCATCCCATTCCATAAGCAAATACCTTATTCCGCTTAATACGAATACTTTCAAAAACAAATTCTTTTTACGACCATCGTATCTCAAAGAATTCTTATTCCACTTTCAGCTCTATTCCCATTTCCAAGGCACGCTCCTGATAGACTTCGTTGATTTCCGACGTTACCACCAGTCGCTTCTTGGCATATTTTCCGCCAAAAGCGATGTGCCACCGTATCCAGTTCATAAAGAGCATGCAGGCACTGCTGGGGAGACAGCTTTCCGCTCTTACAGGAAATAAAGCTTGGAATATACCCCTGAAGAGACAGGACATCGATTTCATTTAACACATCAATTCCGGCAGGGCCTTCCAGCACCCATCCCAATCCAGATGCACTCCTACCGGCACTCATCGCTATGCCCCTTTTTCCTGCAAAATAGGTATAGAGCTCTAAAATGCTGCCTCCATCCCAAAGATATCCCTTAATCGCCTTGTTCTTAAAGCGAAATTGATATTTTCCCTCGGAATGTTTTAAATCAAGAATTGCTCCTGCCCGAGCCAAATCCTCCATAATTTGATAAAACTTATGGGCAGACTTTAGCTTATTGGAAGAATCCGCCAATGCCTTCAGTACCGTACTTTCTTTTCTATACACTCGCCCCTCTTCATCAGGGCTCATGTTTTCTCTTAAAAAACTCGGAAAAGAGGATTCCAATGCTCCGAATGAAGCTTCATCACCTTCCGGATTTTTAAAATGTCTTCCTACCTCCTCGTCCGGAACATCTTTAATATCCTTTTGTAATTTATAGTTAATGACACCGCCATGCATTTCAATCAGTTTATCCAGAGTCATAGGAACAGGTCTTTTTGCCGCTATGCTACTGATGCCTTTATGTTGTTTATCATTTTAGGAACTCAACATTTGGCCCATAAGCATTTACCTCATCATTCTGTTTATCTCTGTTGAAAGGCTCTTCCTTCACCTCGTTGTAATGCAATGATTCCGCATTCAATTCCAAAAGCTTTCCTTTGAAAAATGTCGTACATGTGCATAGGTGTTTCATATTCCCGGGACAGCATGCCAAAGGCCACCAGCATCAGGCTTTCTCCTCCGGTAATGTCGAAAAAAGAGCTTGGCTTTTTGCTAAGTTCCAGCTCGATTTTCCTTTCGCATGGTTTCCAAAAACCGACTGCAAGTGCTTCCGACAAGGGCAGAAAGACAATGCTTTCCACAGCACAGTATTTTTCAGAAAAATTCTCCGTCTTTTTCCTTCTGTGAAATAATGTCTTCATGATTTCCAAAAACACCAGCCTATCCACCTGAAAAATTCATTGCGGTAATGACATTTTCAATAGGGCTCTCGGCTAAGAAATTCAAAAAACAACTACCATGCTGTCGCTCCTTATGCTTATATTATTCCATTATTTCTCTGGCCTTTGGAAGCCACTCTTCCCTTGCCTTTTTTCTCAATATCCTCTCGTTCATCACTAGGCATCATAGGGCGCCATGGGGTCATGGGGCTTTTGCTTCTTTAAGGAGTTACAAATCTGATCCTTATGCCGAAACGCAAATTCCAAATCATCTGTCCAGCCGGTATGTCCGCTAATAATTTTCGGAGAAATTCCGCTCTCCTTTATTAGCTTTTTCCAGCTTTTACAAGGGACTTTTTCGCCAGCTCATTGTCCTCAGCCAATGAATTTAAAAAGCTATAGCCTCCATCCGGCCCAAAACCAAATGGTATCTCCCGTGAAAAGGTAGGCATCATCAATAAGGTATACCAGATGCCCTGAAGGTGTGTCCGGCACCAGGATAGCCTCCACTTTGATATCATCAATATAGAAAACTTCTCCATCTTTCAGGAGTCTTTTTCTCATTGTCCGTCTTCACCATAGGAAAGCTTATAATGCCCAAATAAGACTCTTCGACGAGCCTCTCCGGTCAAATACTTATTTTCCGTTTCTCCAAGGTAGAGCTTGGCATTCCGAAAAAGTCCTGCACTATCCCTTTCCACCGCCCCTACATGATCCGTATCCAAATGGGTCAGCAGGATATGCTGAATGGAAGCAGGCTCCAGTTCCAGCCACTTCATCTTCTCCGCCAGACGCTCATGGTTGTAGCCCGCATCAATCATGATGGTCTTGCCATTTTCGTATAGAAAAGACATTTGCCACCCATTCCCGGACAGAGCTTACTCTTTCATCAATCCGCCCCGTGTTTAGAGGCTTAAATATTTCCTTTCCCCGATAGGAAAATGACATCAATACCTTCTGAAATTTAGAAGCAAATTTCGACATAGGATACCTCTATAATGCTAACTTTTCCTCCAGTCCACAATCTGTAACTCTGCAAAGGGCTCCATCCCTAAGCAAAAAGACAACTCTGGCTTTCGCCTTATCTCCAATCTTGTCATACAGTCTTCCGGCACTCATGGACTCTCCCTTCACCGTATAAGGGCTGTTGGCTACGTAACCAATCTTTCAAGGCCTTTTATCTTCACTAAAAATAGCCTCAGAATCAATTGATTCTCCAGTTCCTTCTCCAGCTTTTAGCTTCATGCCTTCCTTCAAAAACTCCGTACCAAAAATAATGATTGCATCCCGTAATTGTAAAATACATCTCTTCCATGGCAAATACCATCCTTTCTATTTCAGCAATGGGTATTTTTGCTTTTGCTTACTCTAAATTGTATTTTACACAGGATAGAGTCCGATAAAACTGACTAGATGTTCAAACATAGTCTTTCCTATAACAATGCATTATTGGCTTAAAAATCACTCCTTTTTCTTTTGGTTCTATCCCTGCTTGTTTTTGCATACTTTCCTCTTTTCTTTTGAAAATATATTTATAAATCAAGCATTACTCATCTTTTCTTCCTTTTTAAACTCTTTACTGAGAGAAAAATCTCGTATATTCAAAATGTTTTTACACCATTACGGCTCATATCGAATTCATCCAAAGAAAGGACATACTTAGGATAATGATCCCGTACGGAGTCGTAGATGCCAAATTCTCGTTCAATAGTCTCAGAACCCGCAAGAAGATAAGCCACTTGAATATACAATTTATCCTTATTTTTTGAGGCTATAAAATCAATTTCCTTCTCCCCGTTTTTTCCAATTGTAACCGTATAGCCTCGTCTAAGCAATTCCATACAGACAATATTTTCAAGAACCTGGTCGATATTTTTCGTGTTTGTTCCTAAAATAGATTCCCGAAGTCCATGATCTACCGAATAATACTTTTCATTTGCACTAAGAATCTTCTTTCCCTGAATATCTTCCCGCCTAAGTTTTATAAAAAGGTAGGCATCACAGCATGCTTTTATATAATTCAAAAATAGTTTCAGTAGAAACTTTACGATTTTCCTGCTTTAAATAATTGGATATGCTTCTTGCACTGAAGTTATGTCCCACATTGTCTAAAAGATATAGAATCATCCTTTCCAACAATTCCACATCTCGAATATTGTTACGCTGAACCACATCCTTTAAGAGCACTGAATTATAGATATCTCTAAGATATTGCATAGAAACATCTTTATCATAGCGAAGATTCACCAGAAAAGGCATCCTCCCATTTTCCAGATAATTTTTGAATTCTTCTGTAACAGAAAACTCTTCATTTTCCTGTTTTATAGATTCCAGATATTCTTCGAAAGAAAATGGAAAACCACAAATTCTATATAACGTCCGCCAAGATATGTTGCCAGCTCTCCGGAAAGAAGCTTTGCATTGGAGCCGGTGATATAGATATCACAATCAAAATCCACACGAACAGAATTAATGCATTTTTCCCATTGTTCCACTTCTTGAATTTCATCAAAAAATAAATACACCTTTCCTTGGATCGATGAAATCCTTTTTTTCAGTTCTTGATACAAGGAATTCGCTGTGCAGAAATCAGCATTTTCCATTGACTCAAAGTTAAAGCTGATAAATTGAGTCTCTGCAATACCTTGCCTTCGGTTTCCTCTTGAATAAGACGGAGCATAGCAGACTTTCCCGACCGGCGAATTCCGGTGAGAACCTTGATAATATCCTTTCCGATAAACGGTTTAATCTTATTGATATATCTCTCACGTTGAATCATTTGAGAGACCTCCTCTTTGATTTATGGAAAACGTGATACTATTATATGATATTTAAAACAAAAAGAAGATTTTTGTTCGATATAACTGACAAAAACCTCTTTTACACATAGGCTGTTTTAGAGCTTTAACCATTCATCGCCTCGTGAATAATCCGACTTTATCGGATTCCAGACCAATAAAAGACACCCTCCCAAATGGGAAGGTGACGATTTAATATAGTATGTTTACTTATTCAGTACGTTATCTTCATAAATCCTATCACGCACTTTCTGCATTTTGCGTCCTTCATCTGAATAGTCGTAGTAATCAGGTGGAGCAAAGCCGTCTGTCATGAGCCAATCGTCTATTGACAATAGAACTGCCCTAACTGTTCCTGAGTCTAATGGAACCATCGGAATTTTTTCAAGCAAATAAGCTCTATCATCCGCATTTACTATAATCATTTTATCCTCCTATATTGGGTTTTCACTTGAATTATTTTTGCTCACTGATTTTTACTGCCACAGAACAGCTTTCACAGATATTTTATCTTCGATAATCATCTCTAATGACATAATCCTTTTCAACCGTTCCATTTTTAGAGCGTCACATACATCACTAACTTTTTACTCCCTGCCGCATTCCTTCATGCTGGGTTGAAGTTTTACCATTACTCTGTAATAAAGTGGCTTGTATAACTCTAATAGATACGCCGTCAAAAGTCTTTAATCCTATAACTTTATCTTCCACCTCTTGAGCTATGTTTTTATAAACTGTAAAAACCTGTCAGAACATGAATTTCGCCCTATTTCTACAGCGTGATTATACCCTTTAAGCAATTTATATTCTCGTGTTCTATTGTACCTCGCCTCGCTATACTTATCTACTGTGTCTAATCATATTATTTCCAAAAATCTTCTTTTTAAACAGAAAAACAATACAATATTTAGATACTCAAAAATCTTTAATCTACTCTATATTTTAAAAATATCTCTTTGTAAAATGATAAAATACTTAATTCAAAGTCTCCCTACATACACAGGACAAATTTGTTTTGGCTTTCTTCACAGCAATGTCCTTGCCGTTCTCAGCCATAATCTTGTCAATCTGTTCCTGTTCGTGCCCAAAGTCCTTTAAAAATTAGGTTCTCACAATATCTCATTTCACACATAGGTTATTTTTAGGAGGTTAACCATCCCCTGTGAATAATCCGCCTTTAAGGTCTCGGATTCCAGACCAATAAAAAGACACCCAGCCCGGAGGCGAGGTGCCATTTTAACATGGTATAGAATGGGATTAAATTTTTTCGAGTTCTTCGGGCATACAATCAAGAATGGCGTAGTCGTTTTCTCCCCCATCCCGCCTTCAATCTTGCCTCTATTATCAGCCTCTACTACAAAACATTGTCTTTCCCCTTGTTGGGCTACATCAACAACCACTCCAGTGATATTCTTCTTTACTCTAACCTTATCAAATAACTTAAACATTCCATTAGCCTCCTATCCTATAATCGGTTATAAATCTTGGCATAGCGCCACTCTTGTCTATTCTCCAAACAGTTCTAATGTCCTTTTTCTACCGACGCAAAGCATCATATAAATTGTATACTCCTGTCCTCCTTCTCACAAGACTTCCGTAGTCTCTGCTTCGGTCATATTGTCCTAGAAGATTTCTCCTTAGCCTCTTCTGGTCGCTTATACTGTTCGTATAGCCTATTGAAAAGAACTCATCGGCGTGTTTGACTCCGGATTTTAAACAAGACTCGGAAATTTTGCAGTTATCTTTAGTGACTAATTTTTATTAACCTCTGCTATATTCCACTCTTTGTAAGCATCTTGACTGAGAAATATTAGCCTTTTTAGATCATATTATATCCTTGCTCGCAGCTCGAAAACATAGTAATCACAAAAATGCCTTGTACTCATCAAGCTACTCTTGGTAATGGCAATATTCAATTGTAATATCCTCGAAATCAGGCTCTCCCTCTTCTAGGAGTTGAACCTTTTCCCTCTGGGCACGCATATTTGTTCCGTACGGCACTGTTTCTGCGTAGCTACATAGGCGTTGTATTCTTTTTACCACGAAAAGCCTTATTTCGCGCCTCTTGTGCTCCCAAAGCCCACTATCCGTATATGTTCGCTCAGAGCCCTCAAAAAAACAGATAATACTAGTGCCTGCATTTCCACCCAAGGAATCACCCCTGCATGTGCGGGAAAAATTCATCCGGAATCTCTGCATTAGCATCTTGAATAGGATTACCCCCGCATACGCGGAACAAATTCGGCCTAATAATTGCGGCGATAGCTGTGCTTGGGATCACCCCCGCATACGCAGGACAAATCTCGCTGTTTTCCTCCTCCAGCGCATGATAGTAGGATCATCCCCGCATACGCGGGACAAATAGATATCCGGACACAAGCATCTTCATTCCCTTAGGATCATCTCGCATACGCGGGACAAATAGGATGTATCATTGGAAGAGCATTTCGGAGTTGGGATCATCCCCGCATACGCGGGACAAATGAAGATTGTTCCGTGAGGAAGTCCTCTTCTTGAGGATCATCCCCGCATACGCGGGACAAATGCTCTAGTAACTTTGCTTTTTCTTCAATTTTCAGGATCATCCCCGCATACGCGGGACAAATTTTTGCCAATTTTTATTGTGGACTATCATTAGGATCATCCCCGCATACGCGGGACAAATATACTATAAAAAGAGATTTTTGACATCAGCAGGGATCATCCCCGCATACGCAGGACAAATACTTCCTAGATAACTTCTTTCCAACAGTATTTATGGATCACCCCGCATACGCGGACAAATCTTAATAAACAGGAATCTGAGGATATCAAGCTAGGATCACCCCGCATACGCGGGACAAATAAATGTGACAAGAAGGTAATGAAGAACAGAACAGGATCACCCCGCATACGCGGGACAAATAAGATATTGAACTAAATTATGGAGAAATGTGGGGATCACCCCGCATACGCGGGACAAATCGTCAAGATGCCTTGCTCTCCATGTCGCCTATGGGATCACCCCGCATACGCGGGACAAATCGGACAAAATCAATAAAACAGAGCATCTAGCTTATGGATCACCCCGCATACGCGGGACAAATTTACGAATAGATGTACCGAGAACGCTTTCTGCAGGATCACCCCAGCATACGCGGGACAAAATGAATAATGGTAAAAATCCTAGCACTACTGATTTGGGATCACCCCGCATACGCGGGACAAATCCCGGTTTGTGAGCATAATTCAATACAGAATAGGATCACCCCGCATACGCGGGACAAATTTTTGATCGTTTTTCTTTCCCATGGGATCACCCCGCATACGCGGGACAAATCCAAAGACATGATGGTGTTTTTAAGATTATAGTAGGATCACCCCGCATACGCGGGACAAATACTAAAGATCCCCTAAAATAAAAGAGCCTTATGGCAGATGTTGACAAAATCCATTCACTTTTTGTTGCCAATTCATAAGTCAATTTAGCATCTTCTAACGCCCTATGCAACTGCTCATTTTGTATGCCATAACTTTGTAGAGAAGTTTCCAGCTTATAATTTTTTTCTGAAATGGCTTTTTCTTTTTATTATCCTCATCAAATCCATAGAAGAATTATGTAACTTTTTCCATGCCACTTTTTGTAAAATAGCATTCAAGAAACAAAGGTCAAAGGCAATATTATATCCGACAATAATTGCCCTTCTAAAAATCAATATCTCTTTTCAATACAATATCAACTTTTCTGCCTTCCCTTTTTAAAAGGTCTGTAGTAATACCTGTTAATCCTGTAATTTCATTTGGTAACTCTCCTCATATTCCAACAAAGAATGGTATTCTAAAAATACCGGAATCCTGCATTACTTTTACTGCCCCTATTTCGATAATACTATTGCACTGTTCATTCAAACCATCTGTTTCCAAAATCCAGAAAAGCATAGCACTCTTTCTTTTTCGCCACTATGGTTATTCACAAATTTTCTGGCTTTATAGTATTTGCTGGCATTACTAAAAACCTTCCTTTATTCCTTCATTATCTCCTTCCGGTTTCTGTTTCAAGGAAAACAAATCAATGGTATTCCATCACTATCATATATTTCTCTCCTGGTATTTAAGGTATTGAAAGTATATCCAATTTCATTTCTCATGGGGTAAGATATCGTTGCTTCTCCATTTCCCACAGCATCTTGAATTCGTTCCCACAGTTTATCTCTTTATTTTCGAATTAAAAATTTTCCAATATAAACTCCGGTAGCAATTTCTTGCATCCACTTAGATAAATCTCCTTAAGAGAATTACTGACCTTGGATAAAGTAATCACTGTCATCGGCATGATGAATCCTCACTATAATTTACACCGTAAGAAACAAGCCTTTCCTTATCATCCCATAAATTAATACTGTCAACTTCAAAGAACTGATCTTCTTCTACTTCCATCAAAATTTTGAATATCCTTAACCATTCGTTCCAATAGCTTCGTCTCAGGTAAAAATATCTCTATTTTTGCGAACTTCTCGTGGAAGATCCTCTTCTTCCAAACATCCTGAAACGGTCTGAAAGGCTACCGGAATCGAGAGTCCAAGCCTTATACAAATCGGCAATATCATATACAAAGGACAAGTCATGTCCCATGCACAAAGCCCAAGCCCGGAGAAAGCCCCAAGGCAACAATTACACTGTAAGCCAGTCCGTATAAAGCAACATTGGCAACCGATAAGGCTTGATTTATAGGCGTTGCATCAATCCTCGGATCATAATCCCTTTTATCCCATGCCACATGGTACTCCTTGGACATATTTCGATAAACTGTTCTAATTCTGCACCTTCTCTACCACGTAACTGCTGCATAGTTAATTTCGAAACATCTTCTCCTGCAAAGCGCATCTGATACATTTTTCTGGCAATCTGTAATCTGCTTCTGTGTTACTCACCAAATTAGCTTGTTTTTCAAGAAACAGAGGAATGAGACAAAGGCCCTCCGTGGGCGTATTGTCTCACTCCTCTTTCCTGTCCATAGGACACTGGTACCCGTATCTCCCAAAAGTTCCATTGCTCTATGAGAGATGTCTGTTCCCGGTCCCAGCATAAAAATACCGATCATAGATACCGGTACACGAACAATACCATGCTGGTCTGCAACAGTAATAGAAGAATCTTGACGATGAATTTTAGCATGCTCTACATAAATAAAACTGACACGATCTCCAATTCTGGGAAGTTCATTTAACTCTACTTTCTTTACATACACATCACGATTCTTATTCATATTTTTATACCGGTATTACAGTTAATAAACCACAACCATAAGCCTTTTTCTTTCCAATACCATCACACAATGCCTTTCTAAATTGCTCAGCATCAATAACGGTTAGAATTCCTTCATAGATTACTTGAGAAATAGGCGTATCCCTCATTCCTTTCTTTTCAGCGTTTCAAACTTTCTTTCCTTAATCACAAAGTCTGCTGAATTCAAAGAAAATCCATTTTTCCCGCCCTATCCAAGAAAAACTGACTCTGGTTTTCAATGGTGAGAAGGGTACAGGCTTTCCGCATGTTTCTCTCCTTCAATAGGCTTCGCTACAACCGGGTTTAAAGTGGTACGAAAACGGTACTTTTTCCTTCTTGAATACTCACAAAAAGAATCGTAGGATTTTGTTTCCCCACTACCATCCACACCATATTTTTCTAAAAGCCTTCAAGGAAGGCTTTTCTTCACTTAGAATGAGCAACATTGTCTTCCCTGAATGCTATCGATTCTCCATAGTTTTCTTGAGCGTTCCAACATGGAAATTTGTCCTACAAAAAGAATCTTCCACCTAACTATGATATGCCCCCAAATGGGTCAAGTCTCGGATTTTTCTCCGGTTCTCTCTCATCTATTTCCACTCTTTGAAAGATACATTATGTCCCCTCCAATGTTGACGTCATGTTCTATATCTTCCACTCCTAAGCCTTTTTTCTATTCCGCTTAAAACTTCGATAGAAATACAGCTTCCCTGTCTAAAGGCAAACTGTCTTCTCCTTCTGCGAGAAATAGGAATATCCTTCTAAGCTTCGACCTGGAAATTTTTTCATCTTTTAATATCTCTTCGTCCGCATAGACTTCCAGAGATATTTTTCTCCAATGCCTTGTTTTCTTCTTTTTTATACCACTGAGCACCTGCCAAGGCAAATTTCTAAGGCATATCCAGAATATCTTCTGCACTCACTCCCTAAGAAAAATCTGCAGGAACAGGCAAGGACTCGTCTCCATAAAAGGCTGAAAATAAGGGGATTTGATGGCTTTTATAAGAGTATCTATCAATTCGTCTATACCGGAAAGAGCAACAACAAACAGAGCATCCTCCAACTAATAACGGTTTGTTACATAGGTCTGGGGGATCTCTACTATTTCTTTATCTGTTATTGCAATATGATAGTCCTTTAATAGACCGCCTTGTTGATCTATCCTCACCGCAAACTTTTAATGTAGATAACTCCCTTAACTTTTTTCTTCTTCGTCCTCCTATATCCTAAACAAGCTGCCAAAAGTCCTAACACCGCACTTCTTAGAAGGATAATAACCGTATAGCGAGTTTGAAAGTGAGAAGATGTTCCATAGGATTGAAGAGCGCCGAAATTTCAGTAAAATAGTCTTCATCCTCCTCCTTATAAACGATTATTTATTTCTTTTCCCAAATCATTTAATAAATCTGATAAGTTTATTTCTTCTTTGCCCTTCTAAAACATGTCCTTCCGACAAATTAAGATAAAAGAAATTTCAGGTTTATCTACGAAGCGTTGTATTTTCTGGATACTCTTTAAACATAGCTTCTATAGACTCATTTACGTAACCTTCTTGAGATAATTTTGTTTTTAATAGGTGTCTCAAACGCGCTTACTAAGCTCACTGGACGATCTTTTTCGTAATGATACTACTACGATGATGCAGTATCGTCTGATTTTGCAAAACTATTTATTTTTCCCGGAAGGAAGAGAGACTTAAGAAATGCTTCTACAAATAGTATAATGGCTTTTTGGTCTCTTCCTCATTCGCTTTCATTTGGTGATAAAACTCGTAATGCTATACATTTCCATAACGATATAACGTAGAGGAATTGTATTCACAGTATCTATCATTGCTGCACTGCACGGCATCCTTTGATAAATCATCTCAATGCAGTGAAATAGTCAAACTCCGTCTGTACTCCATGGGCTAGAAATAGCATGAGCAATTTGAGAAGAAGCATCTTCATTAAGATTAATTCTACCTCTTCTTTTTCTTCATTATCGATATTTTTTCTTTTTCTTACCTTTGTCATTTTCTTTTTGATTTTTCATTTAATTTACTATCAGCTATCATTCTCCCAAAAAGTGCAATATCTATCGATACATTGTTTTTAATAATTTTGCGTAATGTTAACGCATCTTTGATATTATCTAAGACTGCGCGAGCAAAGTCACCGGCCTGCCTATCTCTCAAAAAGAACAAAGTTGGTAATTTATTTTCTTCTGTAATAGTAAATCCTGCAGATGTGAAGGCTTCTAAAGATTTCTTTTTTCGGCCTCTTCAAATGAGAGTGTCTTATCAATTTCAGCATTTTGCTACATACCTCCATATTCTCTTTACTTCTCACACCCAAATATCCATTGTCTGCTTTATCTTTAAAATAGTCCTCATAGCTTTCTTCCATGCTTGTGAACTAACTCCTCGCCTCTTCTAACTCCACCATAAACCGCCGTCTTAGGACTACCGGTATCATCTCTATTGATATTAGAAGGGGTCGAAAGGGTTTAATCATGGATGTCTAAAATAGCTTTTTACTCATTTGTGTTCTCCTTTCTACAGTACTTTTTGAAATGTTTGATAACAGGCTCTTGCCCAATCCATCAGAATATTGTCCTGCTTACCTTTTTGCATCCAGAATAAATCCTTTATGCCAATTTAGGATAGTTCATAGAAGGACTGTCTATATTTTGCCTTTAAAAATTTTCACCATTTGTCTCAAAGATAATGAGCTAACTCCTCAAAACTTCCGGCTGTAACTCATGGTATTAAAGCGCTCATCCATAGCTTTTTGCCTTATTTTCATCTCCTCGCAGAACCTGTAAGCTTTCTCCGATATTTTGAGTAGGTTTCTCTCTCCCTTTCCGGCTGAGGCGCCCTGCTGCATTAAAAGCATAAATCTGCAAGCTTTAAATAAATCGTATTTTTCCTCTGCTGTTGTCCTCGCTTTATTCCCAAATATTCCTCCGGGAGATTTGCAAAAAAGCAGGCCAACTTTGCGAGCATTAGTCAGTTCTTTTCCTATTGAATCTCTAATTCCTGCCAGTAAGGCTTTTTCCACTTCCAAGGGTTTCTATAGGCTCAATTTCTGCAATGATCTTTCTATTACTGCATCTACTGATTTTTCTTCTTCATCCATAGTTCCTCCTATTCTTGATTTAATTTCTTCTTTAATCTAAAGAGAAAAAGACTCATATGCAGTAAAGATATTTTTAACTCTTTTGCATTTTTCCTCATATATCCTTTTGATATCTCTCTTTCTATACTCATTTACTTTTTCTAAAGCTCGTTCTTTTCATGGAAAATAATAGAAGTTCTTTCCACTGCTTAATTTTTATCTTCTTTTGGAGCTGGACTCTCATCAATTCCACTAAGCCAATCTCGGAACGGCTTTGTCCAATGCAAAAATGTAGGCTTTGTTCTAATTCTTCCTCACAGACATTTTGGTATTTTCTATATCATGCACATTTTTAAACAGTCTTGTAGATAATGCCAGCTCACTTTCTTGGTATCTTCCACAAAGTTCCTTGATACGTACAACCCAGCCTTCTTTTCTCCTTTCTCAAAATAACACAATCTCATGCATAAGCTAGGTCGTCAATCATTCTCATTAATTGGCATCACGGCTCTTAGGGTCACTATCATATGCAAGGCAACTGCATTGATTCTGATAAACTTATTATCATTATATATCTGGATTCGTTCTAGTCACTCAATCACACCAGGTTCCTTATGTTCTCCTCTATTCCGCTTGGAATAGTAATAATCCCAAAAGATTTCCATGGTGCTTGACCCTGTTCATGTTTTTCAGTATAAAATGATTTTTATTTTTCTCCTCTTTGACATATTTCCATAAGGTCATTGGTTCTATTTGGATCATCGACTAGTAGGGATCTAAAAGTGGTAATTTTTAACTAATTGATAGGGTCCTCTGAAAAATCTATATCTTTAGAATTTACTAAAATAGTCTCTACTCAATTTGTATATAGTCCTGCCAGATTATCTTCTAATCCACTAAAAACTTTTATTTATATTTTCCTTTCGAATTCTCCCAGCAAGGGTTTTGTATAGGCATTTTCTCCTACAGAACTAACTATGATTTTTAAAATTAAACATTAGAGTTTCAAAAGATTCTGACCGGTTACAAAAATTCCTCCTAATCCATATTGCCACCCAATGGAAGCTTTTGATACTCTTCATCAAATTTTCACTTTATCAGATATACCAAAAATACCCTTTCGCAACATTATTAACCATCTTGAAATTCACTCTCAGACATTTTACTTTTTATACTCTTCTCCTTTTGGAGAAAATAAAGCAACCTTTATGATTACTCTGATATAGTCCTATTTAGTTTTGCCAGCTACAGATCCAGGATTTTTATTTTCTTCAGCCTTGAATCAATCTCTTCCTTCGTCACCTGATAAAAAGGATATTTCTCATCCAGCAGGTAAAAATGATCTTTCCAAGCCTCCAAATATTTCTTAACTACTGAAGGGAATTTTTCCTCTTTGCCACAGTGTCTTCCACCGTTTCCATAAGGGGCATCATTGTATCTCTTCATCATCTTCGGAAACAGCCTCCTTTTGTCGGAATTTCTCGTCAATTTCTAAAAACTCATAGGCTTCTCCATCAGCATTTACCTGAGAAAATACAGTATGTAATACTGCTAATAGAAATCGCAGCATTGCAAAATCCCTGCGTCGCCATCTCCCCTGCAAGCACCGATACTTTCCGCATTTTTCATGGTAATGAGGGATACTTCTTTCATTTCCCCTTCTTCCAAAACTCGAATCCAGTTTTCTTCTAACAAATTAAATCGGCTCAATCTTTACACCTCCTTCTTATGCCACTGTAGCCAAATTTCTTTTCATCGTAATGTAAAACAATATTTTTAAGGGAAAAATCATTGTTCTCATCAAAGATCAATCCTAAACTTCCTTTAGCCACGCTCGTCTCACACCTCGAAGTTCCGTCTGTTGTAATCTTCTAACAACGAATGAGATCCTCTTCCTTTTTATCTTCTTTGTCCTTTTCCATATGAATAATACTTTCTCCTAGTCTTAAAGTTTGACATGCCAGTTTTTCTTGCACTGACGCTTTAGAAAGCTCTTCTGAAATGTCCTTCTGCTCTTGAAAAAGTCCATATCCCGCTCCATTTTTCTTTTTACTGCTATCAGCTTCTATAGAAGAACCAATATCTCGAACCTTGGTCTGACATAGCTCTTTCTGAATCAATAGGCAAATCATTATCCAGTAACCCATCTAGACTAGTTTTCTTCTGAACATTCCAATTTAGGCTTATCTAATCGAAATCTTTTGCTTTCATTTTTGCTTCTAAGACTCGCTTTTTGCTTTTCTCTTTACTCTCCTCATATTTCTTCCGGAGGTCAGGTACTAAAGAAGGATTCCCATTCTCCATACACTTCCTGCACCAGTGGTGAAATATCTCTTGGATGGACATGCTTTTCCCTAAAGCTACATGGGTTTTAATAAGTAAATAATCTCCATAAACCCTTCTTGGATCCTTTTTCAAAGTCAAAGCTCTCACTTATTCCCTATAAGATGAGAGTTTCGCTTCACTATGTTCCTAGGCCTTTCTATCTTATGCCCTATGAAGTCGACCTATTCTCTGGATTAACAGATCCACAGGACATAAATCACTAATCATTAAATCAAAATCAATGTCTAGGGACTGCTCTATCACCTGGGTTCCCACTACGATAAAACGCTTAGGTCTCTCTGCATTTTTCCCTGATTTTTTTGAGTAATCCTCTTCTTTTTAATACGATCCGTGTCGATAAATCGAGAATGTAAAAGATGGACTTCTTCCTCCGGAAAAGCTTCTAATAAATCTTTTAGATTCTCTGCGCCCTCCCAACCGTATTTACAATAATGCTCATGACTGCTCCATTTTTACTAAGACGCTTTACGGTATCTACTAAATTCTCTTCGTCCAGCTGATAAAGCGTAACCTTTTTCTTTCTCTTGAAAGTCTGAAAAAGATTCAACCTCACTCCCTTTGCTAAAGGTAAGTAAGGGATAGCTTTCTGCCTTAAGGAAATCAAAATTTCCTATGTCCTTCTCTCTAATCCCTCTACCTTTCAAGTAATACTTCATCAGGTCTTTTCTTCGTTCTATGGGTAAGGTCGCGGATAAGATAATGGTTGGCACTTTATAGGCTCCAAGCCATTGTAAAACCATGTAGAGGTACTGCCCCATATAGGCATCGTAGGCGTGCACTTCATCAATGATGATAACCTTTTTACTAAATCCCAAATGCCGAAGCATAAGATGTTTTTGTTTTAAAGCCATAAGGAGTAAATGATCTACAGTTCCTACTATAAAATCATCCAGCATGGCCTTCTTTCTCCCGGAAAACCATTCATTCACATACACATATTTCGTTTTTTCTCCGTCCGGATCTATTCCCTCGCTACAGTTTCTGGACAATGTTTGAAACTCTTCATTTAAAGCTGCCTTTCCATGAGATAGGCGAAGAGATAATTTCTCTTGATTTTCTTGCCCAAGGGAATCTACCCAGGACTCCACTCTCGGAAAAATGCCGTTGGAGCTGGCTTGGGTAGGCAGTCCAAAGAAAACTCCGGCGCATTGCTGCTTTCCTGCCAATTGTTCCGCAGTCATTAAAAGCCGCCTCTGTTTTTCCACAGCCCATGGGAGCCTCCAGAATCACTAAACCGATGTCCTCCGCCCCGGCAATCTTTGTAAAGACTTTTTCTTGAAAATCTCTAGGCATAAAGTGAAAGGAAGTCTGATAGGCCTGTTTTGCATCAAAAAACTGCGTCGCTTCCCATGTTTGATTCTGCGTCCATTTTAACCAAGCCGATTCCACCCTCTCACTTATTTGTGTTTCTTCTTTCTTCCTATCTTCTTGATTTACTGTAGCATCATCCAACTCAAGGTCAACTTCATTCTGTAAAGAAAATAAAGGAAAATATTCTTCATTACTGGCTATCCAATCCGCCATAATTAAAAGTCCGGAAAAGTAAGAGTTGCGTCGGTTTGGGACATCTAGGAAGATCCTCTACATTTTTATAACCGCAGTTCTCTAATGCCCAGAAAAGTAGCTCCTCTTGTGTCGCTTTCCATTTTTTGCATATTGGAGAATCTTCTTTTTCTTCCTGATAAAAGTTAGCAGTATAAGCTTCAACAAAGGACGTAAGACTATAGTTTTCCTTCATAGGAACTCCATGATGGGCTCCTATGATAGAGGCACTCTCTGTTGATACCCGCTAAACGACAAATCACTTCTCCTGCATAGGCATGGGAGTTTTCCTCGATCTGTTAGCTCCAAGTCTTTGATTCCGGAAAAACCTTCCTGTTCCAGTTTCTCCATCAAAAGCAGGTCTAGGTCCTCAGAATTTTGAAATCCTCTTTGAATCTGAAAGGCAGGGGTAGCCTTTCCGATATCATGAATAGCTCCAATAAACATGACCAAAGACTTCGCTTCATCCTCTTCGACCTTCATAGATTTAGTAATATATACTCTCTGTCCCTCTGAAAGCCAGTGTTCCCATAGAAGCCCCATTACTTCCCTTTGTATCTTCCAGATGCCTCTTTAAAGACAGCCAGTAAAAATATGCCATCCTTCTCTTTCTTTTTCGCCCAAAGTGCTAAGCAATTTTCCATATTGTCCTCGAGATTCTTAGTAAATCATCTTTGCTTTTATCTACTATATTCCCTTTGAAATAAATGATTCTCTCAAAACTGATGTAACCAACAATAATTTTGTCTTATTATTAAAAACTGATTATTTGGATTATATCATTTATTACAATGAATTCAAAGTCCCTTATTAGAAGCTTATTGTTAATTTTATTATTATTTTTAGATTTTTGGCTTTTAAAATTGGATATTTTGTCTTATTTTGTGCTTGCATACGCAAAAACAGAGCAAACCCCATTTCTTTCCACTTACTAGGGAAATCTACCTGTTGAATAGTGTCAGTATTATTCCACCTCAATCTCTCCTGCCAGCTTTCCCATTCTCAATCAAGGACTTAAGCTGTAATCTTCCGGCCACACCTCCGGACATCCGATCTATCAATTCATTGGCTGCCGGGTGAAAATACTCTCCCCTTTCCTGAGCCTTCATCCCTGCATCCAATGCCTGTTGCAGGATAGTTTTATCTTCGATACTTTCCTCTTCTTTGATATCCTGTAAAATCAGAGTGTGCGGTTTTACTACAGCTTCTTTCTTTAACATTCCGGAGAGAGGTATTTTTCTTTCCTGCGAACATAAAAGCCGGAACAGTAATCATAGCGATCCCTCAGTATCTTTACCTGATGTTTTAATAGCCAATCGATAGAGCTTTGGATATCCACCACATCCTTCGGAGAGGTAGCAATTAAAATGGTTTTTACTTTCAACAAGTGCAGGCAAATCCGGACACAAAGTCTCTCCCTGAATATAGCTGCTGATACCTCCCATACCTGCAGTTACTGCTACAGAACACCATACAGTTTGCAACCGCCATCGTGCCGGAAGCGGTCAAGCATCCATTCAACTTCTCCGCCATTGCCTTAGGCAAAAATTTCTCTATCGATTCTCTTGATTTCTTTGGCCCTTCTTCGAAGCGGAAAATATTCTTCCATTGTCCCATGGCAGATTTTGCCATTTTCCAGCCAGACTAATTTTTTATCCTTCCAAGGCCATAAAGATAGGATTTCTTCCTCTCCAAGGGAAACTAAGCCATGGGTTAGTAAAGCGGTTTCTATGAAATATTCTGCCATGATTCCTCCTAGTCTATCCCAGCTCCTCCACTTCCTTAGCTGTAGGAATAGAACTTTGTGCTCCACTTGTGGAAACCACAATGGAGGCAAGCTTTTGCGCATACACTATCGCTTCCTCCAAGGATTTATTCTCCACAAGTTTGATTGCCATTCCGGCCACAAAGCTATCCCCCGCTGCAGTGGTATCTATAACAGTTGTCTTTCTAGCTGGAAGTCTGGAGGAATACTCTCCATCATCAATCAAGACACCCTTTTCTCCCATGCTCACGACAAGAGTTCCTTTGTATAGTTTTCTAAGCTCTTTAACCATGTCCTCCACTTTGGTAGAAGCATCCATTCCTGTTAAAATAGCTAATTCCGTTTCATTAGGTTTTAGAATATCCACATAGGAGAACAGTTCTGCAGGAAGCGTTGCTTTGAGCAGTGAGCCGGATCCAAAATCACTAATTTCCCCTTTTGTTTTGCTTCTTTTGCTGTCAAAGCAGACAGTTTCTATCGGAATTTCCAATTGTAAAATAAGCATCTCCGATTCTTGTAGTCTCGGATAGATTTTTTTCTCAATATAGGGAATGTCTACTTGTTTATTTGCTCCGGGATTACCACAATGCTGTTATCTCCTTCTTCATTAACACAAATCCAAGCCGTTCCCGTTGATGCATCCGACAATTCTATCTTGGAAGTATCCACTGCCACTTCTAAAAGATTTCGGATCATACTTTTTCCGGCTTCATCGGTTCCGACTCTTTTCCAAGCATGCAGACATCTCCCCAGTTTTCTACATGGCATAGCCTGGTTTGCGCCCTTCCCTCCGGGAACAAATCGCAGATCATCTTTTGCCAAAATGGTTTCCCCTGTTTTACCATATGAGGGCACATGAACAATGTGATCCATATTTAAACTTCCAATGACTACTATTTTACTCATATTTCTTCCCCTGATTTACACTTTTAAAAAACAGAAAGAAGTCTGTTTACCGCCTGTTTTCACCGTCTACCTCTAGGGCAAAATAAAAATCTCACTTCCTTGAATTCTCGGAACAGAATCTTTCATCAATCTTAATCATGCCTCTAGTATCGGAATTCGTAGTATCCACTCTTGCACTGAAAAATGTATAAGTGCCTCAGGAAGGGCAATCTGCACAGTACCATGGCAAGGGGATCATGAACTACGCTTTCATCCATCATTCCCATTGTTTCATGATGGAAACGGAAATACAGCTTTAACGCCTCCTGCAAATACCGGACAATGGGTAGGTTCTCTTCTATCAGTACTTACTAGTTTTTCCAAATCTTTCCATGAAGGTAAGTTTTTGTAGTACATCCAACCCTACCACCATCATATGAAAAGCCTGCTTGAAAAAAACAATGTCCGACGCCTCTGCATCTCCACCGATATTTGCTTCCGCGTAGGGACTGATATTCCCGGGTGCTTTAACGCATCCTCCCATTACTACTACATTCTTTAATTTCTGCGGTAACTTAGGATCCAATTCTAAAGCTTTTAGCTAGATTGGTTAGTCTCCCCAAGAGTAACTAAGGTCAGTCTCCCCGGCATTTCCCCTGCCTTTCGAACAATCATTTCCCAAGTACTTTCCTTAGATAAAACCTGATTAGACTTTGGAAGTTCCACATCTCCAATCCCGTTTTTTCCATGAATATGAATTGGGTAGTCTTCCTTTTTCCCAAAAAGAGTCTCTTCTACACCTGTTGCCACCAGTATTTCATATCCCGGATTTGCCAGTTGAATCAGTCTTAAAAACATTTTCAGCAGCCTGCCAAGCACCGGTATTCCCAAAGCCTGTAGTAATTCCTTCAATATATAGACTTTTGCTCTTTAATGCATAGAGAATTGCTAAGAATCATCTATTCCGGTATCACAATCAATCAGTATCATTTATTCTACTCTCCCTTACTTTTTAACCATATATTTTTAATGGAATACAATGTTAAGAACAGAATTGTTGCGGCATAGGGAAAGCATCTGGATAAATTCCGCTGGTATTCTAAGCATTTGCAAAATGTTGGATAATCCGTCAAAGAAGGAAAAAATAATAGAGAAGAAACCAACACTCCTACCGGTGTAGACTGCCCCATAGCATTTGCTGCAAGAGCAATAAAGCCACGGCCCGCAACCATATCCCTTGTAAACATCGGCAAATACCCCATGGAAAGATACATTCCTCCAAAGCCTGCCATTATTCCACATAAAAGAATAGCAAGAAGACGAATGCAACCACGTTAATTCCACACTTTCTGCCGCCTTTGGAGTCTCCCACTGCTCGAATACGAAGTCCAATAGGTGTGCGATAGAAAAAAAGATGTATTAAAAACACCATTAGAAGCCCCATATACGTGAGAATGTTGTGTCCGGATAGAATTCTCCCCAATACCGGAATATTTTCTATTATGGGAATATTTAATGTCGGAAATTGGAAGCTATTCAAAGAGGAACTGGATCCCTTTTCTCCTGTTAAAAGCTGTAAAACAAATACGGTGAGGCCTGCCGCAATAGTGTTAATAGCAGTACCGCAAAAGAACAGAATTTGCTTTTAAAAACCAGATGAAAATATGCGAATATTACACTTACTACAACCGCAGATAAAAACACCCGCTGCAATTCCCCAAAACAATCCGCCACCAAAAGCACTTCCAATGACTCCGAACAGTGCTGCAATCAGCATGATTCCTTCCAGCCCTCAGATTAACTACTCCACTTTTTTCACAAATACTTGCCCCTAAAGCAGCCCACAAAAATCGGAGTAGCTACTCTAATCCACATAAAAAGAAATCTATAGTGAATTTAAAGCTAAACATTCTGCAGCCTCCTTCTTCATTTGCTCTTCCTTTTTGGTCGCTTCCACAATCATTTTTGCTTCCACTTACCAAATAAAAGCCTCTGCAGCAATCCTGAAAAATGATGATTCCTTGAATCAGTTGTACTACCTCACTGCTTACATCGCTGCTTCTTGCCATAATACTTGCACCAACATTTAAATAACCGATAAAAAGGGCTGCAAAAGGAACCAGCAAAGGATTATTTTTTGCAAGCAAGGCTACCGCAATACCTGTCCAACCATATCCGGGAGAAGCTGTCCATTTAAAGCGAGTATACATTCCTAAAGCTCTGCACCTCCGCCAACTCCTGCTAAAACTCCCGCAACAATCTGTGCCATCAACATAACAGAGGGAGCTTTTAATGCCGAATAATTGGCAAAAAATTTTTATTATCTCCTGTAATGCGAAGCTTTCATGCCGAATGTTGTTTTATACAAAAGAATGTAAACAAAAATACAGGACAGAAGTGCCAGAAAAACACCGAAGTGAATTCTTGTTCCCGGAATCAGCACCGCCAGTCTTACAGTCTTTAGCATAGGAACAGACTGCAAGGAAGAACTGCTCATATCCCTTAAGTAATAGCTGATACAATACAACACAAAGAATTGAATGATATTATTCAGCATAAGAGAAGTCACCACTTCCGATTCATTCCACTTCATTTTTCAAAACCGCAGGAAAAATGCTGCAAGCGCCCCAAAAATTCCGGCCACTACCAAGGCAACGAATGGATGCAATCCTACAGGAAGAGACAATCCGCAAGCAACCAGCAGTGCTCCTAAGGTGCTCGAAAAGAAAGCTCCTTCTGTAATCATGGAGAAAAAGTCCTGCTCAAAAATCATCAGTACCGCTAAAGCAGTAAACATAAGAGGACAAGCCGCCTCCACAATATTTCCTATTCTTCTTGCAGAAGTGAAGGGACCCACAAAAAAGCTGAAAAAAGCATTAAATGGATCGGAGCTTGTGGCAAACACGACGATAACCACCAAACCGCGAGGCCACCAAAATCGTCACCAAAAGTTTCGTCAGATCCACTATAATATTTATACTACTATCCATGAACAGCCTCCTCAATTTTCCGTTTCCGATTGTTTTTGAATTCCCAGCATATAGGCGCCCAAATCCTTTTTCCGAAATCGAAGAAGTATCTGAAAAATATGCTGCAATCTTTCCTTCGTGAAGTACAATTAGGCTATCAGAAAGCCCCCAAAAATTTCATTTAAGTCCGAACTGATTAAAAGTACGCAACTTCCATTGTCTCTCAATTTCCAATCAGACGTTTTCTGATAAATTCCGTTGCCCCTACATCTCACACCTCTAGTAGGCTGGTTGGCAATAATAATTTTGGGTGATGAAGAAAGTTCCCTGGCCAATACAAGCTTTTGAATATTTCCACCGGAAAGGGAGTCAATCCGTACATCGGGATTTTTGCAAAAAATCTGATAATCTCTTGTGATTTCTTCTCCATATTTCTTGAGCTCTTTTTCTTTCAGAATACCGCTCTTAGAAAACCTTGGCAGATTCATTTTATCGGAAAGCGCATTTTTCTAAAATCGATAAAGAATGAGCCATACCGGTTATCATTCTATCTTCCGGGATATGCGCAACAGATAGCTTTCTAATTTCCTGAACTGATGCCTTCTGAATATCTTTGCCTAGAACTTTAATAGAACCCTCTTGATATTTCAGTAGTCCGGTTAATGCCTCCACTAATTCCCTCTGTCCATTTCCTTCTACCCCGGCAATGCCCAGGTTTCTCCTTCTCTTAAGTCAAAGGACAGCTTATCCAGTATTGCCTTCTTAGAGTCTGCATAGAAACTAAGGTTTTGCACCGATAGCAGAATATTTCCGGGCTTTGCCGGTTCTTTCTCTGTAGTAAGAAGCACCTCTCGACCTACCATCAGATTGGAAATTTCCTGTTCTGTTACATCCGAAACATGGAAAACGCCCATGAAACGTCCCTGCCTGATGATTGAAATTCTGTCACAAAGTTCTTTTACTTCATTTAGCTTATGAGATATGAAAATGATGGTATATCCTGCCTTCTTTAAGGTTTTTAGTTGTACGAACAGCTCTTCAGTTTCCTGAGGAGTTAACCAGCTGTCGGTTCATCAAAAATCAAAAGTTTCGCACCTCGATACAAAATCTTTAATATTTCCACCTTCTGTTTTTGCCCTACCGTAAGGTCTCGAATTTTTGCTTTAGGATCTATCAACAAGTTATACTTTTGACTTAATTCTTCTACCCTTCGACAAGCTGATTCCATATCGATAAAGCCTCGTTTGCAAGGCTCCATTCCCAAAATAATATTTTTCTGTAACTGTCAGGAGGAACCAACATAAAATGTTGATGCACCATTCTGATTCCCAGCTCAATCGCCACCTCTGAGGAAGAAATGACTTTTTCATCCCCATGAATGAAAATTTTTCCGAACTTGGCTGCTCTTCTCCGAAGATAATTTTTCATATGTGACTTTCCTGCTCATTTTCACCGGATAGAGCATGAATTTCTCCCTCCAGAACCGAAAAGTTTATACCTTTATTAGCCATTACACCATTAGGATAGATTTTTTTCGATATTCTCTAATCGCAGTATTTCTCCTTTTCCCTTGATATCCTGCTCCATCTCAACCTCACTTTTTATCATGATAAACCGGAATACCGGCTTATTCCTATGTCACTTGTTCAGAGCGAACACTCCAACCAAAACTTTGAATTCTCACAAAACGCACCTTGCAACCATTCCCAGGGGCAAGGTGCGTGAAAATCGGTTTAAATCGCTTTTTATTTCACTACTGTCTCTCAAAAGCCGCAACGTCTTCTGTTTTCATATCTACTGCTCTATCTACTTTGATTTCGCCATCGAGAATTTTCTTTTTTGCATCCTCAACAGCCTTTTTTGCATCCTCCGAAACAAGCTTTTCATAGTTTTCATTTTCAGCCAGACCAACTGCTCCGCTTTTTAAGCCCATGACATAGTCTTGTAGTTCCGTTCATTTCCCACTTTCCAAGCCTTTTTACAGCTGTCTCAATGGACTCTCCACATTTTTCAAAGTAGAGTAATGATATTTGCCGCCAAGTCAGCTTGGTCTGTTTTCAACTGCGTATAAAGATCCTGATCGCATGCAATAAGGTATTTGTCGCAATTTTTCGCAGCTGTTGCCGCTCCTAAAATACTCTGAGACGCGGGAGCATAAACCATCTGTGCCCCCTGGTTATACAGCTGTGTCGTCATCTCCAAGCACTTTGGTACATCTTCAAAGCTACCAACATAAGAGGTTAATACACGAATACTCGGATCTACGGATTTTACTCCTTCAATATAGCCTACTAAGAAATCATTGATGTTCTGCACTGTCCATAGAACCTACAAATCCAAGGACTCTCTTGGATGCATCAATCTTCAGTGTCTCCGAATCAACATCTTTGCCGCCATTACGCCTGCAAGATAAGATGCCTCTATTGGAGTTATAGGTAATCCCCTAAAGACATTACCTTCTGTGGCTACATCTCTGTACTGCACAATCGAAAGCAAGGAAGGTTTTCTCCGGATGCTTTGCAGAGGTTTCTTCAATTTGCTCTCTGACGGAAAAGGTTCCGGCTACAATTAAATCCCAATCCTGATCTGCTGCATCCAAGAAATTACTCTCATAACTGGTTTCATCTCTACCCATTTCCACAATCTTGGTTTCCCAACCAAGGTCTTTATGTACGAGATCCATCCCTAGCTGCCGAATCAAAAACCCTTATCTCCAAGACTTCCATTAACTAGATAAACCGCTTTTTCCTTTTTCCATCGGTTGCAGAAGCTTCATTTTTCCTTCTTTTCCGCTGTATTTTGTCCTGCTGCCGTTGTGCCTACTGTTGTTCCTTCCGTCTTACCGGTTCCTGCACATCCGGTAGCAGCTACTGCTAACATTGCGGAAAGAGCTCCCATTGTTAGTAATGATGCAATACTTTTCTTCATGACCTACACCTCCCAAGTGTCCTCATTAAAATGGTGCTTTTCGCTCTAAGGAAAAAGCGATATTTCAACGCATTCAGACGATGTTTACAGTAAAAACTGTGGAGTATCATTCTCTCCCAACAGAATTTCCTCAAAAAACAATTACAGGAGTTTCTGCGGAAAGTCCTTTGATTTTACTGCTTCCTTCAGACTGAACAACGCTAAGTACAGTCCTTGCTCTCCTAGATATTTTATAAATCTCTTCGGAGGCAAACTTTTTGATAAATTCTTTATTCTCTATATCGATATGGTACTTTTCAATGCAATGCACATCGAAAATAACCGTTGAAAATAGCAACCTGCTCTTCTTCCTGATAATATTCCAGAACAACTGCCAAAGTTAAAAAGCCGCTATTCTCTTTCCCCATCTCATTCGCCACGTATTTGCCGCACTTTTCGATACTTACATTTCATCCGAACCTTTGTGATAGGCTCTTTAGAATCTTCTAAACATAAATTGTATAGCCAGTTGATTGAATTTCTTTTATGCATGGCAGGTGGCTAAACCGTTGCCCTTTACCTGACTTTTATTAATGTAACCATCCTCTTTCCAATCGTTTTCATAGCCATGCGAATGGTTCCACGACTAACTCCCAATGTTTTGCCACAGCATTTTTCGCTGGGAAGCTTATCTCCATCTTTAATTACCCCTCTATAATCAGTCGATACAAATTGTCACAGGCGCTTACATAGTTAGGAGTTTCAGACTGTTGATCAGAGGCATCCACAGGAAAGTTTAGATAAGAGTTGCACTTTCATATTTTTCAAAAGCATTCCTTTTATTGTAATCGTATGGGAAGCCGGACTACTTTATTGTCCCATTAAACTTAGCTGTATATGTTTAGACTTGGCTTCCAAGTTATGTTAATATATTATCACTGATGACAAATAGAGTAAATGAATATATATAACTATTAATTAACCATATTTATGTGCATATTGTACATATCATTGAGCATATATCGACAACCCACTAAATCTGTCGTTCTAGTAGGTTGTTTTTAGATATCTTTCTTATATGCATGGTGAGTTATTGGCATATGCTCATTTTTATAATCTAACTGATATTTTTAACCTTTCTATAAAAAGCTACTCCTTGAAATTCCTAGTTGTTTACACATATTCTGCACTGTATCTCCGTTCTTTAATGTCTCCTCTAGAATTTCTCTTTTCAATTTCCTCACTGTTTTTGGAGTATAATTGAGGAGTGGTGTTTCAGATATATCTGCTTTTTATTTTAACATAACTTTCTATGTATGTTTCGATTGTACTTAAATCTTGATTGTCAATCATTTTCCATAGTTTCTGATATACCTCTTCAATACCATGTAACTTTATTTTTTCCATACACTTTTTGATAGTAAAGAATACCACTCTTGAAAGAATCTCTCAAAAACAGTTTTTTGTTATTATAAACACTTTGAAGTTCGGGAATTTTATTTTTAAAATCAACTTATATAACCGATAACTAAATAATTTTTCTTTGACTAAATTCTCTAATTTTCGGTACTGCAAAAATAATTTGATAGATACATTTTTGACTTCTTTTTATGCACTCTAATTTAGTTCTTTTTCCATAAAATCTGCAAGTTTCTCTTGAACTGATATTAGCATTTTTCCGGCTGCATAATAATACTTCCTCCTTGTATTCGCTAGAGTATGCCGTGTTCATCAAACAAGAAAAACATCCATTAAATCCTATAAACATTTTGCTATAAATAACTCTTAGTTCTTGTAATCTTCTATCTGAATAATTCACAATTGCTTTTAGCTGTAAGTTCATTTAATGCATTATCTTTATGATTTAGAAATATGAACTCATTTTTCTCCCAGTTCTTTCACATTCTTCAATACTTTCTTTACTAAGATACTTTGACAACCACGAAAATGTAACCATAGTAGAATTAAAAATAAATTTGATTCTTTCTGTATTTGACTATATGACTTAAAATAGCATAAATATTCTTTTATATTATTCTCTTTAAGAAGTGGCGTAATACTAGCTGTACCGTAAAATGATGTATTTTTCATTTTTCAATCGAAATTTTTAGTTCTTTAATAGCTTTTTCCTTTTAGAAGATATTTTCTAAATCCTGAGATAATTCCCAAATTGAATTCAATGGTTTTTCACATAAATAAATTCAATAAGATTTATTTTTGATAAAATACTTTTCCCAATTCGTTACACATACAATAAAGCCTCTGGCATCGCTTCTATTATAGATTCAATTCTTTTTAATTTTTCTTTTAACCGTTTTTGACTCATGTTCAACTATTCTTTTCCCAATCAAAGCTCAGCCATATTCTCCATAAATATATAAGTAGAATCTAATTTTCGAAAAAGTTTATCTACTTGCTTTTCTTAATAATTAAAAGCAAGAGCTCCTATTATTTCCGTATTTTTCACGAATAGGAACCCCTACAAATCTTTCTATTTTAGCATTGATTATATCCTACACATTCTTTTACACTTAATTATGGATTTTCTATTTTTGACGAAATAATTTTCTCCATTTTTATAACATCTGAGAGAAGAGAGCCATAATCAATTTTTTTGATATAAATCATAATATACTAGCATTTCCCAAGTAGATTAAGATTTTTATCTACAATCAACTACATCGATGTCTAACATATCCGAAATCACCTTTTGCAAATTGATCTAAGTATGATTTTTCTGCCATATCCCTCTTCCCTCAAATTGATATTGTAATAAAATAATTCCTTTCGTTTTTACTATTATTTATTTTTCATAGTATATTCATATGAAAATTTCTTTAATCCACTGCAGTCTTTCCAGATCGATATCCTCTCGGATGGTACAGTCGGCACCAAGTCCTACTCCTTTCGTGCCGCTCTCATCCAGAATACGATATATTTCTTTCTTAATCTCTTCCTTTGTTCCGGTATGCAGGAGGCTTCCTTCCGCATTATCAAATCCACCAAAAACAGGCTTATTATTCAATATCCTTTTTCCTCTGCAAGAGAAATATTCTCGGAATCAAATCGCCCAGTTGAAAAGCCTTTACGGGATAATCTTTTATACCATTCCAAACGGTTTGTATACTTTCCATATCCGCAAATGTGGAGAGTACATTATCCGTATACTGGAAGAATCTCGTTTAAAACTTCCAGATCAATGGTTGTACTCTTTCTTTATGCACTTCTCGGTAAAAGCTCTTGTCCTGTACACACTGCACACTGTAATAAATTCCGTCTACATCCGTTTCCGTAAACAGCCTCTTCACAAGCGCCTTTGTATCCTCGGCGATGCGCTTTTGCTAACCATAATCATTGCCTTTAGGATCTTCCTGAAGAGTCTGGTAAACTTTAGAAAGTCCTCATCATATTCCTCAAAGCGGAGACGAATATACTGTAGCGGAGAAAAGATATTATAGTATTTATAGACATCTTTTCCTGCATGAGCACAAATTTCCTTTACATAATCCACCTGTGCCTGAATCCAGGGTGATTCTCTCCGACAGATTGTACTTCCTTTAACTGCTCCAGTGTAGTAATGGTAGACTTGCAAAGAGACGGATGTCCAAAGAAACCGTCAGACATAATCTTTATAAAGTCCGGCTTTTGCCTCATCGATGTATGTTCTGCAACAACTGTACTCATGATGCTCGGGTCTTCCCATCCATAGTGGTTGTGAAAAGACACAAAGTGGTGCCAGAATCCGCCAATAACTCTTTTCACCTTCTTCATTTGCCAAAAAGGCATTCATTAATTCTTTTCTGTTTTCCATGCTTACTCTCCCTGTTCTCTATTCTTTTCCTGTGCACAGTAAGTTATCCAACGCAGGCGTTCATTGGAAATGCTGTTCGGTACCGAGCAATCCGCTCCAAGGATGAAGGAGCGATATTCACTCTCCTCTATGCAATCCTCTGCAAATTTCTCTACATCCGCTCTATCACCTTCTGTTATCAAAGTTTTTAGGATTGTTATCAAAACCGCCGAGAATGCATTTTCCGGGGAATAATTTCCTTCCTCCGACAAACTGACGCCTTCCGTATGTACTGCCCAGTTATACGCTCCTGCTTCGTAGTCTTTATAGAGTTCTAAATTGTTTTTGTGATGTGCATAGCCGCAAATATGGAGGATATTATAAGGGCTTAATTCATTTGCCAGTTTTAACACGGCAAGCTCGTCTTCTCCCACGATTTCTTTGTAAGTCTTCTGATCATATTTCGGGCTCTGTACATTTTTGCACACAGTAATAAATGCCATCCAGTTTTGTTTCAGTAAGGAGCTTTTCTTACCAGTGTCTGAATATCCTTTCCGAGCTCTTTTCCCGCATGATGCAACTCTTTGGGATAATTCTCTGCCAGATACACAAAGCGTTCAAAGTCCAAATCAAAAAATTCCAATCGGATTCGAATCCACTGTACAGGAGAAAAAATATGTGTAGCATTACCTTGTCGGAGCTCCGTCATTTTTTAAGATGTTCCCACCTGCTCCGTAATCCAAGGATGATCTTCCGGGAGGCTTTTTATAGCGAGAAGGTCCTCCCCATTTCTGAGAGGATTTTCCATCACGGTGGGATGCCCTGATAAATGCATCGTTCATAATCTTCATGATATCCGGCTTAACTTCCTCAAAAACTTTTTATGACCTTCTATTGCTCTTTCTTGTGCGGCTTTTATCACCCAGGGCTTGGCAAACTGTCCTTTTCCGGGAGGAAGTGATGCCAGAATCCTAGAGGTACTTCCTGCATTTTCCCGGAAAATGCATTTTAACTAGATTTCTTTTGGATTCTTGCATCTAATTTCTCTTTTTTTCTAATGCCTTGTTCATTAAGACCTTAATTTGCAGTGCCATAGTAACCGCACCGGGGTCCAAATGTCCCCATTCCCTTATTGCTCTGATAAGTTGCCCGTCCTTTAATGGATTCCATATTTCTGGTTTCTTCTGCACCCTTTTCCGCTGCAGCCGCTACTCTCTTACACAACTCTTCGACACTTGCTCCCTCTTCCAAAGCAGCCTTATAGGCTTCTACCGCAGGGTGCAAACTGTCAATCATGGTTTTAAATCCGGGCTTAGCCTGTCCTCTTTCCATAATGGCGTTCAGCATTGCGTTTAAAATCTCAAAAAGTTCCTCTTTATGGATAGCTTCCTTATCCTTCATGACTTTAGAGGCATGCAGGTAAGCACTGCCGTAAAGAACTCCGGGAAGATCCCCGATGACCGCCATCATAATTTTTCCGATTTCTTTTAACTCGGAGCTTAAGTCCAAGGCCTCCAATCTTTCCTTTTCTTCGGTAAGCTTTGTGAAGCCCATGTGCAGGTTTGCCCAATGGTCTCCGTCTCCTGTCGCAAGATCAAGATTGGTAATATACTCCTCGTTTTCATTTAATTCCTGATTAACGGCAACAATATAGTCCATATAATCTTTACTGTTTAATGTAAAATTCATATTTCCTCCTCATTAATCAACTTTCAAAAGCCGGGGGTATCGCAGGGATGCATCCAAAAAGTGTCTTCATCTTGTCGTTCAGCTTTAGTAAGGAAAGAGAGCAACCAGTCATCTCTAAAGAGTGGTATAGTTCCCTACAAAGGTCTTGTATGCGGTAATATTCTTTTCCTTCAGTAAGTTCTGTACTCATAGTTTAAGATATAGAGTTCCATAAGCGGAGTTCCCCCTAAGCCATTGACCAGTACCGCTACTTCACTGCCTTCATAGTCATAGTCATCCAAAATTTTCTGAAGTAGAATCTCCGCAATTTCTTTTGCAGTCTTCATGGTAGTCTTTTCTACTCCGGGCTCTCCATGAATTCCCATTCCGATTTCGATTTCATTTTCCCCAAGGGTAAATCCCTGTCTTCCCACAGCAGGTAAAATACAAGGGCTCATCGCCATGCCCATACTTCTAAGGTTTTCCACCACCTCTCTGGCTACTCCTGCCACTTCACTAAGAGGAGCGCCTGTCTCAGACATGGCACCGGCAATTTTATGAACAAACATGGTGCCGGCGATTCCTCTTCTACCTGTAGAATAGGTGCTGTCCGGCACTGCCACATCATCCTTTACTACAACGCTTTCTACCTGGATGCCTTCCATTTCCGCCATATCCTGTGCCATACCGAAGTTCATAATACGCCGGAATAGTTCTTTTATTACAAACAGTACACCCTGCCCCTTTTTCCACCTTCTCAATAGCAGCTTCAATACGATCCGGACTCGGAGAGGAGAACACATTTCGGAAACTGCGGCATCCAGCATTCCTTTTTCCCACAAAGCCGGCATGAAGAGGTTCATGGCCTGCTCCGCCCCTGGAGATAACCGCAACCTTCTTATCCATATTTTTGCGATATATCACTCCTTTTCCGGAATATACTCAAGGTATCGCTGTTTTGCCATCTGTAAGCTCCATAAGGCACTCTTTTACTACGTCTTCCGGCTTGTTAATAATCTTTTTCATGCTTTATCCTTTCTATCCTATTCCTAAATATGCTTCTTTTACCTTGGGGTTGTTTTGCGATTTCCCTTGCATCTCCCTGCATGGTAATGAGTCCATTTTTCCAAAACATAGGCATGATTAGAAGTCTGTAGTGCCAGGTTTGCATTCTGTTCTACAAGAGTATGGTTACACCCTGCTTCTGTATTTCCTTAATCATGTCAAAAAATCAATAAAACAATATTGAGGGGCAAGTCCCAGAGACGGCTCATCTAAGAACAAGAGCTCCGAGAAGACATCAGTGCTCGTCCAACAGCAAGCATCTGTTGCTCACCGCCGAAAGGGTTCCGACCTGTTGCTTGATTCTTTCTTTTTAATCTTGGAAACAAAGTGAATACTCTATCGTAGTTTTTCTCAATCTCTCCTTTATTGCTGATTGAAAAGGCTCCAATCCTAAATTTTTCAAGCACCGTCAAATCCGGGAAAACTTCTCTTCCCTCCGGAGAAATACTGATTTTTCTTCTTGCTTAACTGGTAGGGAGCAATATTGGTAATATCCTCATCATAGAGCATGACTTTTCCGCTACTGGCCTTCTGAATTCTGTTACAGTGCTTTATAAGGTACTCTTTCCCGCACCGTTACTTCCTATCAGAGAAACAACCTCTCCCTTATGAATTTCCAAGTCTATTCCCTTTAAGGCGTGAATTGCCCTCATAATGCGTATTAAGTCCCTGAATTTTCAGCATTTTTGCAACCTCCCAAGTACGCCTCTATTACCTCTTTATTGTTTTTGCAATTTCCTTAGGGCAAACCATCTGCAATAGGCTTTCCATGATCGATTACATAGATTCTGTCGGAAATGTTCATTACCACGCTCATATCATGCTCGATCATCAAAATGGTATAGCTCATGTCTCGAAGTTCACGGATAAATCCCATAAGCTCTAAGGACTCCTGCGGGTTCATCCCTGCTGCAGGCTCATCCAGTAAAATCAACTTCGCTCCCGTTGCGATGGCTCTTGTGATTTCCACCTTTCTTTGATCTCCATAAGGAAGATTTGCCGCATACTCATCTCTTCTGTGATCCAGCTTTAAAAGTTGCAAAAGTCTAATCGCCTGTACTACTCTTTCATCTTCTTCTTTTCTAAAGCGTTTCGTTCGTAAGCTGGAATCTAAAAATGTATATTTTGTTCTGTGATGGGTTCCTACAAGAACATTTTCAATCACTCTCATGTCATGAAAAAGTCGAATATTCTGGAATGTTCTGGCTATCCCCTTATGCACAATTTCAATCGGCGGAAGATGGTGGTTGCTTCTCCTCTGAAATAAATTTCTCCGTGATCCGGTTTATAAATTCCTGTTAACAGATTGAAAACGGTTGTTTTTCCTGCCCCGTTGGGACCGATGACACTGATGATTTCTCCTTTTCTTATCTGCAGATTCACATTATCGACAGCCTTAATACCGCCGAATTGCTTGGACAGATTTTTTACCTCTAAAAGCATTTCTTCCGTACTCATACTAGCTCCTGACTCTCTTTGCCAAATCCTCCTTCGCCTGGCGAGAAAGAGGATAGGGAAGCCTGATTTCCATCCCAATAAGCTCTGCCGGGCAGAAACGCATCATCAGCACCAGAATCACGCCATACAGTACGAAACGGTACTCCATAAGGAAGCAGATACTTCCGGAAAGGCAATCAGCAAAAATAGCGCCGATATACATTCTCTCTGTGTTCCCTATTCCTCCTAAAATTACGATACTGAGTATCATCGTAGATACATCAAAGTTAAAGGTATTCGGATCCACTAGCCTATTAAGCGGGCATAGAGGGAACCTCCCAGAGCACAAATCATAGCGGAAATAACCATAGCTGAGTATCTTATAAAAGTTTACATTGACTCCCATCATAACGGAAGCAAGCTCATCTCCTTTGATTCCTCTTAGTGCTCTGCCTGTCTTGGAACGAACCAGGAAGAAGCAAAATATGCTGACGAGAATGAGGAAGAACAGAGCAAGATAGTATAATCCATAGTTCTGTACAGTCAGTTCCATTCCGAAAAATCCTAGGCTTAGAATATTCTTTATTCCCAAAGTTCCACCGGTAACACTTTGCCAGTTCATCAGAATCATTTTCATAATCTCTCCGAATCCCAAAGTAATAATGGAGATAGGTGCCCGACACATGCAAACTGGGAAGCCCCAGAACCACACCGATTGCACCGGCTAAAAGCATCCCGAGAATAACGGAAGGAAAAAAGGGCAGTCCTGCTTTCATCGTAAGAATTGCACCGCTGTAAGCCCCTATAGCCACGAATCCTGCATGTCCCAAAGAAACGAGCCCCGTATATCCGGTTAAAACATTTAATCCCAGTGCCAAAATACTGTAAATTCCGATTTTTATAGTGACAGTCAGTAAATACTGGTTAGATAAAATAAACGGAAAAGCCAGTAGAAAAAGAATTAAAGCCGGAAGCAAAATCCGCTTCTTCTCATGTGTCCATTTTTCAAGCTGATGCAAATTAACCATTTCTCCAATGGCAAAGTTCTTCTTTTCTTTTGCTGTAGAAGCTTTTCTATCTTTATTCTCTGCCATAACTTACACCTTCGTTATTCCTTTCCGTCCGAATAATCCTTGCGGTCTTAATAAAAGCACAAGAATCAAAATGATAAAGGCGATGGAATCTCTATAGGTCGAACCCAAGAAAGTCGCTGCCATACTTTCTGAAACGCCTACCATAAGTCCGCCGATTAAAGCCCCGGGCAAACTGCCGATTCCTCCTAGAACTGCTGCCGCAAAGGCCTTCAGTCCCGCCGTAAATCCCATATTGGGATAAACAATCTGATAATAGCCACTTACCAAAGCCCCGGCTATAGTTGCCGAAACACCTGCCAGGAAAAATGTAAATGAAATAATAAAGTTCACATTAACGCCCATAAGATTGGCAGCCTTAGGGTTTTGTTCACAGGCTCTCATAGCAAGTCCTATTTTCGTCTTAAATACGATAAACATCAGGATTCCCATAAGAAGAACCGATACTACAAACATCATGATTTGGGTGATGGAAATGGGGAATTTTCCAATCATTACAGTTCCTTCTCCAAATACGGAGGGGAAGCTTCTTTTTTCCGAACCTAGGAAGATGATTAAGAGGTTCGTGATAATATTAGAAATACCGATGGTGGTAATCAGGGAAGCAATTGGCGGTGATTTTTTCTTTCTCAGCGGTTCCAACGCCACTTTATCAATCGCGATTCCCAGAATACCTGTCAACAGCATTGCTGCAATGATTCCCGGGACTATTCCAAATTGCATTCCTATAAAAACCATAGCCATCTCTGCACCAAAAAGCATAAATTGCACCATGAGAAAAATTGACCAGACGAAGAATTCCAAATACTAGAGAATATCCTACGGCAATCAGAGCATATCCCATTCCCAGTGCCAAACCATTTATAATCTGCTGTGTGACCATAGCTACTCCTATATCAATATTAAATACCTTTTAGAGTAGAATGGGAAAAAACATAGTCTATGTTCTTTCCATTCTCCTTGAAACTATTCTAACTTTTCTGACTTAATCCATCTTTACAAACTTACCGTCTTTAATGGTTACCTTTACGAACTGCTTATCTACATCACCGTTCTCATCAAACTTGATTTCTCCGGTTACACCCTGATAAGTAGTCTTATAAATCTGATCCTTTACCTTTTCGGAATCAGTTGTATTTGCATCCTTGATAGCAGTAAGAAGGATACCCACTGAATCATAAGCCTGAGAGGTAGAGCGGACGGAGCATTGCCGTAAGCTGCCTTATAGGACTCTACATAAGACTTAATTGTCGGATCATCGGACTCGGAGAAGAAGATAACCGGGAAAGCATACGCCCTCCACTGCGCTTCCGCCAAGCTCGATTAACTGCTGGCTGTATGCGTTGGAGAATCCTACAATCTTAATATCCGGATTAATCTGCTTATACTGCTTTTTGCAACCGGTGCTACCAGATTGTGCATTCCGCAGCAAATTACTACATCTGCACCCGCCTCGTTTAACTTGGTAATCGCCGAGTATAGTCGTCGGAGCCTTCCATAACTTCCTCGTGCAACCACTTCCGCATCGGTCTTTGCAATCAATTCCTTAATGATGGAGGAAGTATTGGTTCTCAGTCTGTCATGATGCTGATGATACCAACCTTTTTCTTTCCTAAGTCATTCACTGCAATATCAATACTTGCTGCAGCCTCTTTGAAATGACGGTATTATTTCTGAAAATGTAATCTCCGATTTTGGAGTAATCCGGGTGAGACGCTGACGGAGAAATTTCGATAATCTTGTTCTCCTGATAGATAGGAGCCGCTGTCATACATACTCCGGAGGAGAAGTGACCAATCACGCCGACTACCTTCTTATCGGAAATAATCTTCTGTGCAATGGTTGTTGCTTCCTCAGCGGTATTCTTATCGTCATACTGTACGATTTCAATCTGCTTTCCTAAAACGCCGCCATTATCGTTCCATTCTTTCGCCTTCAATACGGCAGCGTTGTAAAATCCGATTCCGTACTCTGAATTGTCTCCAGTCATGGGGCCACAAACCGCAATTTGGATTTTTCACTATTGACTTTTGATGCTTCTTGTGTTGTTTTAGTTCCTCCACATGATGTAAGCAAAGCTAAAAATCATTAGGCCTGCTAGCAATTGGCATTTTTTTCTCATTCTGTACCTCCTGTTAATACATAAAATAACTACAATTACGCCTCAACAACTGTTGTAATTATTATACTAATTAATTCTATAATATCTATATTTTTATGCATTTTGAATAATTATATTAAATTACAACAAATTTCCCTGTGTATTGAGCTTGTTTCAATTGCATTTACAATATGCCATGTCTCATTTTGATACAAATCAAAGCTTATTTTGTATATCTTGCAAAAAATCTAATCGAAAAATCATAGAAGTAAAAATATTTTGTCATATAAAAATTAAAAAGAACCGTAAATGGTAAAATACCCTGTCTGTCCAGCAAAATCTGCTTTTTATTCTTCCTATGGCTATCCGGTAATACCTCCGACCAAGGCATCAGTTTTTCAAATCTTCCTCAGAAACATTTACTTTTTCTAAGCCGTAGAAGTATGCATTTCCGGAGGGCTATGCTGTGCGCAATAGTCATCTACTTTTTAGACCACTCTCAATAGGATATCCGTCAAAATACTTTTGGCTTTCCATGTAGTTTTTCCGATTCAAACTTTATATTTCTTTGCTTCTACTTCCCTTGCTTGCTTCCTCTTCCTTTGTGGTGAAGTGTGTAATGCTTAGCTCCTCGCCTGTATGCAAATTAGGTAGCTTCTTTTATCTCTTCAATATGTTCGTGGGGGCAAGCCTCAGACTGTTGCAAGCCTCTTTAATGTCGTTTTCTAAATCCAAGGAATAGTTAATCTCTAACTCGTAAAAACTCACTTACTAACTCTTTACTAATGCTTTCATTTTATACCTTCTTTCCGCTCTGTGGGCGGTGCACTTCTTGCTGTCGATGTAATATTGCACTATATAATTTTAATTTCAAGCATAACTTTCAACTTTTCAATTTATTTTTCGCTTGTAAAAATTTATTCATATACTATATAGTGGATACAAATAAAGGGGATTAAAAATGGTAGCAGAAGAAAATTAAGTCGATTCTCATATATAGATATGAGAATAACGGCGTTAGCAGGTTTCTAGAAAATCAGTCCAAAAATACAAGTAACCTTTTTGAAGAAAGACGATTTTCGAGAATCTGACTTACGAACTATAGCGGAAAAACTGGGCTGTGATTTAAAGATTGAATTTGTAGATAAAAGAAACAGGGGAAATATTTGTAAACTTTAATTAAAAAGGGGAAAAATGAATTATACAGTAAATTTATCATGGGATACTGATGCAGTGTATGGGTAGCTACTAGCGACGATATAAAAAGGACTTGTCCTCGAAAGCGGGTCGCTTGATGTACTCATTGAGAGGGTACGCATGGCTGTCCCAGACCTATTAAAATTAAATAATCAGCCATTAGAGCACGCAAAAATTGTTTTTTTGACTGACCGAGTAGAAGAGGTCTGCGCATAATGGCTGAATATGAGAAGAAAGTAAGAAAATATTAGCCGAAAAACGGATGTATCCTTGTTCGTCACGGCAGGGCGACCATGATATTTGGCATAGTCCTATAAATAACAACAATTTCACGGTTGACGGGAAAAATAAAATCCAGGCACACAGCAAACGCAATTCTAAAGCAGAGTGGCATAGATTATCATTTTTAAAGCGTACGAGAAAAGACGTATTTTAGAGGGCGGAGGCGGAGCGGTGTAAATGGTAAACAACCTGTCTGCCCAATGCATTACAAAAAAAGAATGTAGCCACATTACTACATTCTTTTTGAAATTAATTTCTATTGTGATTCCATATATTATTTTCTCCCCATCCTCTCATACACCTCTTCCACGGAATGCTTTTTCAGTTCTTCTTCAAACTTTTTCTGCACTTCCAAAAGACTCTCATCTAAGATTTTATGAATATTTTTTCCTACGGGGCAGTTTGGGTTTGGCTTCTCATGGAAGTTGAAAAAGTTCTCCCTGCCCGCTGGTTTCCACCGCCTGATAAATGTCTAAAAAGGAAATATCCTTTAAATCTCTTGTGATATGCATTCCACCCGGGCCACGTTTGATTTCAATAATTCCCGCCTCCCGAAGCTGAGACATGATGTTTCGGATAATTACCGGGTTACTGCCGATACTGGAAGAGAGAAAATCACTGGTAAGCTTATATTCTTCTTCAAAGTATTTCACCGCAATTAAAATGTGTAAGGCAATGGTAAATTTGGTTGATACCTGCATAGATCCTCCTAAAAAAATATATTTCATCTTCATTATGCGCCCAATGAAAGTCCAACAACAGACGGCATTGGCTTTGTCTCCTTATCACAGACTTTGTCTACATTACCTTCCAAAAGAGCAAAAAGCCATGATGTAATTATACATTTTACATCATGGCTTTTGCAAGTGTATTTGAGGGAGATTCGATTTTCTTTCCCCTTGCTTATTTATCCATTATATTTCTACTTCGCACCCCTATCTTTTCAACAACTCTTCATAAATCCCTTTATCCTCATCGGTAAAGACATTGAAAATAACCCTTTTCACAGTACTTTCCGGATGCGCATCCAACCACTCTCTTACCGTACTTACCGCAATCTCTGCCGCCTTGTCCTTGGGAAACATAAATACGCCGGTGGAGATACAGCAAAAGGCCAGAGACTTACATTTTGCTTCTGTAGCCTTCGTAAGACACGCCCGATAGCAGGATTTAAGCTCTTCCATTTCTTTCTCCGTCAGTTCTCCCTGCACGATCGGTCCAACGGTATGAAGTACATATTTTGCCGGAAGATTATAGCCCGGCGTAATCTTACATTGGCCGGTGGCTTCTTCATGTCCCTGCTCCTGCATTTGCCGAAAACAGGCATAACGCATCTGCACCCCTGCCATGCTGTGCTCCACATTGTCAATGCAGTTGTGGTTAGGAATAAAGCAGCCCAGCAAAGCACTGTTACAGGCATTGACAATGGCGTCCACCTTTAAGATACTGATATCCCCTTGCCAAAGCACCAGCCTTCCGTCCAAAGCGGTAGCTTCCAAACTATATCCATCCACTACCCCCTTTTCACGGGTCATTTCCTGTAAAAAGCATCCTGCATTTTCAAGAAGTCCTCTGAAGCTTCCTTTGGCTTTCTCACATTAAAGAGTCCACGGAGGAGTCTCCACTGTTCTTCCGAAGTCTTCGGAATCGGATAATGGGCGTACTCCGGCATTTCCTTTTGCAATTCTTGAATCAGCCATATCCTTCTCTCACTTTGATTCATTGTGCTCCTCCTTTCAAAGCTTCCCTATGGAAAATATTCTCAATGACAGCATTGCAGTTCTGCTAGATATAATATCTTAAAGCAAGCCTTTGCTATAAACTCTCTCTAGCTATACCGAATCCATCTTCAACAGATCTCTAAGTACCTGACCAATGTCTGCATTCAGGCAAATGCTTCTATCCGAAATTGCCCTACTGCATCCCGCCTCTCCCAGATTCAGACAGGCGTAGTAAGCATTGGGATTCTCCTCGGTATATTGCCAAAAGGGGAACTTTATAATCACAGGAGTATTCATCCCTACTCCAAGCTCCCAGTATAATACATGCTTTCCCTTATGACTATGTAGAAAATCCTGATAGCGTTTTGCCGCCATTTTCCAGCCCGCATCCTCCACAAAATTTTCATCCACCCGTAGATTCATAGCCATGGGGAGCCCGTCATCCGGGCAAATGGGAATAAGCTCCGTGGGAATAGACATTTTCAGCTTCTTATCCTCCGGCAGCTGAAAAATCCCCGCATCATCCCGGACAAAGCCCTGGGCTTCCAACATTTTCTCCACAATTTCCTGATTGTCATAGGTCTTTGCCACTGTAGGGTGGGAGCTTTGAAAAAGTCCGTAATCTCCCTGGGTATAAAAGAGTCTTTCCTTTGCAAAGCCGGCTCTTTGAAACTGATGATCCACATTGGTGGTTAAGACAAAGTAATCCTTTCCCTCCACAATCTTTTTGAGATTTCCGTAAACATCCGAGGGGGCATCAACGTAACGATTAAAGTAAATATGGCGACTCCACCAAGCCCAAAATTCCTCAGGACTTTCAAAGGGAAAGAAGCCCCCGGAATAGATATCTCGAATGGGATATTTTTTAGCAAAGTCAAAGAAATATTTCTGAAAACGCTCTCCGCTATAGGTCAAACCCGCTGCCGTAGATAGTCCGGAGCCGGCACCCAATACAATAGCCTCCATATTTTGCATTTTTTCCTTTAATTTACGAACTTGCTCTTCGTAAGGAATATTTTCCCCGGGATGCTGTATGGTATTTCTATTAAAGAAAAACATGGGCACCGCTCCTTTCTATACTATATAGAGTTTATATAGACTTACGCTTTTACTACGGAAATTCTTTCCTGAATATGCTTTCCGGATTCGATTTCATCTACCATAGCAATGGCATAGTCTGCATAAGAAATCACGGACTCTCCGGCAGGATTTAATGTGAACTCTTCTCCGGCAAGAATATACTTTCCACTTCTCTCTCCCTCTGTCTGGAAATCCGCCGCAGGACTGATGTAAGTCCACTTACATCCTTTCTCTCTAAGCTCGGAAAGTGCTGCTGCCATAGCTTGTGCCAAAGGCTTAAAGGCTTCCGGGAAGTTCTCCCCGTCTGCAACCTGAATCGTATGCTCCGGATTTACATAAAGAGATCCGGCTCCTCCTACCACCAAAAGTCTTACATCTGTACCGGAGAATGTCTGCCAGGTGCTGTGTTGTCTTGCTATGAAGCGGAAGGGTTTTCAGCTGTCCATGCGCCAAAAAGCATCTACCACTGCATCATATCCCTTTAAGTCCTCTCTTGTAAGCTCCAAAATATCTTTTTGGATATAGTTCTTAGCATCCGTATCATTTTCCGCCCTTCTTCCAAATGCTGTTACTTCAAAACCTCTGTTTACTGCCTCTGTGATGATTTTCTTTGCTGCTTTTCCGTTTGCTGCTACAACTGCGATCTTTGCCATGATTCTTTCCTTTCCGAGGAAGCTTTCCTCTATACACTATTTTTCTTTTGCTTTCTTAGACTGTGATTTTTCTAAACTTTACTTTTTCAGTCTTGTCAAAGCTCTGTAACAGTTTTTGATAAGCCTTTGTTATAATTTTATTTATTACATCTTTGACATGCTCAATATATCCCTACTTAATTTTATTGTCAACTATTATATTACATCTTTTTTTCAAAAATTTTTATCTCTATTTTTAAAGCTATTGCTTATACCTGATACACGGTTTTATCTGATTTAAAGTTTTTCAGCAAAATATCATAATTCTGTACAGCGTAATTGTGTGACAAGGATACCCATTCACTCAGTAAGTGATACTCATTAAAAACAGGGCTAATGAACACCACCCCGGTATCCATTAACCCTGTTTTTATATCTCTACACTACAATATTATCTCTTATACTCTAGAATGTTATTTGCTGTAAGTCCTTATCCATCAAAGATTCTTTTCCTGTAAATAATGCTTCATTCAATATCAAATCATGATTTACTAAATCACGATTTGATATTATCAGTCTTCGTAAAGTTTAAATTAGATAGATTTATCTTTACACCTTCTCCCCTTCCTCCTTTGTCTTTTCCCATCACCTGGCTAATGGCCGCTTGTCCTCCGGTTTGCATCTGGCTAAGCAGTGCCTGTCCGCTACTCTGTAGTTGACTGATTACCAGTCTGTCCGCCACTTTTTATCTGGGAAACGGCGGCTTTTTACTACTCTCTATCAACTTGCTTAAAGCATTCATAATTTCTTTTTTCTTATCCTCCGGAAGCTTTCCCATTTCCTTCCAGATGGTTTCCATGTTCTTCATTAAATTTCCGGAGAACTCTATAAAGGTCTCCGATTTTGTACTTTCAATCAGGGAAAAATGCCGTTGTGCAAAGGGATTCTCTGATTTCATCGTCCATGCTTTCAAACCAGCTTCCCAAGGTGGTTTTCGTGTACTCACTAAGCTCATCCAGTTCAGAAGAGACAAGAGCATCCTTTTTCCGCTTCCCAGGTCATGGCGTCATGCTGCAAAATGCCCTTTGCCGTACTGTGAATCACATGTTGCTCTGCGGGATTGGACAGAAGTTGCCCGATAATAGAGCTCTGAGGTGCAATGGTTATAATTTTCGGTAAAAGCTCCTGAAATTCCGGAGACTGAATAATCTCCTCTCGAAAACCGGGGCCGTCATTATTATAAACTTGCACAATTCGTTCCTTGTACTCAGCCTCACAGAAGGTCGCCGCATACATGGCGAAGTTCCCGCCCTTCGAGTGCCCACCTAGAATAAACTTTCCTCTAAAGCTTCCAGCCACCTTGTTAAAATAGACTCACCGCTTCCTTGGAGCCTGCGGTTTCGATTTGCAGCTCATGAGAAAATCTTCTCGCCAACCGGTAATAGTCTCGTCTGTTCCTCGAAAAGAAACATAGTTTGTTCCATCCGGAAGTAAAAAGCAAAGGGCGGCAAACTGCTTTACCGTATCCTTGTCAAAATCCTTTACATAATACCCGACCTTTGTTTCCTGAAAACGCGCTCCTCCATCATTTTTGCAGCAATAGTGGCGCTCGCTCCGTGAACTGTCCTGCGGTCTTGATTTCTTCCATGGAATGCTTTTCACAAAAATGCTCATACTGCTCCTTTAAATCGAAAAAGCCATCCCCTTTTTCCAGCAACTTCCCAAATTCAATATAAGACAAATAGGAAAATATGACATTGTCCACCTCGTTAAAGGGGGACAGTGATAGGAACATCATTTCTCCATGCTAAGTAATCCAGTAATTCCATGCTTTACACTCCTTTTTTCTTTGTTATATCGCTTATGTTTTCCATATTGTCTATATTGTAATGCGATTTTTGCGACAAAGCCGCATTTTATCGTCTACAAAAATTTTTGCATCTTACTCAGGGATACTTTGATTCTCTATTTTAACTGATTCCCAAAGATTTCAAAAAGCTCCCTAGCTTTTTGAACCGCATAGACTTTGCACTGCAGTTTGCAATGGCCAAAAGCCCGGGCCATAGGGCATCTTCTTTAGAAATATTTCCTCTTTTCGCAGCTTCCTTAGATATGCTCCATAATAGATGCAGATGTCTAAAATCCGATTGATCCAGACAGGCGGTTTTCCTGTCTCCACTGTTTTCGCTCCCGCATCTCTTATACATTCCCAAAGCATGCCCCAGCAAATGCTTAGAAGCTCTCTTTCCTTTTCTGCAATTCGTACAAGCTTTGCAGGACTGATTTCTTCATAACTTAAGAGAAGCCTTGTAATTTCCCTTACTGTCTTTAAAGATAATGTACCGGATTGAACCAATTCTTTAAACAGACTCTTTGCCTCGTAGATGCTCTCTCCATCCTGAGCAAGGAGCGCTACAGCAAAGCTTAAAAACAGTTTGGAATAGGGCGTAGCCTCCCCTTCCAGAGGAGATTTATTTCCTCCACGCCAGTTTCTAAATTCGCTAACTACAATCTTTTTCTGAGCACTGTCATAGTGAAGCCACGCTACATTTTCCTCCTCTATCAGTTCGCCATTTCGGTCTATCTTACCGGCAGAAACCTGACCCTCGTGAGCTAGTCCATACAACCATCCGGAAATGACCACCCGATAGGAATAGTTTGAATCCTCCGGTAAATCCAAGTCGAATTGAAAAACTTTCTCGTTTTTTTCGAGTTCCAGTCCTTTTACCCGAAAAAGTAACATGGTCTTCTATAAGTTCTTTTTCCTTCCGGTAAAGGAAGCCATACTTTCTCAAAATCGGCGGGAGTCTCTACAGAAGTTATTTTTTTACATGGTGATGTATTTTCTATAGTTCCTCGATTCTCTCTAGGCTTCTATTATCATTTAGATCTACATCATCTTTTAGAACTGCGCCATCTTTTAGATTGAATTTTTCTCTTAATCCTATGTTTTCAGTACTCTGTATCTGTTCTGTCTCTGTAGAGTCTAATTTCTCAAGGATTTCTTTTGCATAGCTTAGCGCCTTGGAGGAGCCGCTTTTTCCTGCCAAAATGCGGATAGGCTTCATTTCCAAAGCTTCTTTCGAGGCAAGCTTTTTTTCTACCGCAAGTATCACCTCATCCAGATAATCTCTTAAAAACTTTACAATCTCCGCTGTTCCGGCCAGGATTCTAGGCATCTTTAAGGCCTGCTCCACTGTGTCGCAGGCTGCTTTCCAAACTAAACTCAGCATCCCCTCATTTGCCATAAAGTCCATGGCGGCAGCAAGATTTGCTAAGTTGGACAACTCCCCGCCGCTCCAATCCAGATAGGAAATATCTGCCAGTCCCGGAAGTAAAAGCCCTCTTTCCCAGGCTTCCCGGTTTGCCTTTAGCGCATCCTCCGCATTTTCATCACTGAGCTTCCCAAACACCGCAATCCAGTTCATGAGGCCCCCTTACTCAAGGGCTTTCTCCTTCTTGCCAGCTGTCGCAAAATGATGCCTTGTCCATGATAAACTTCAAAATCTCTATGCACCGCCGTAAGGGAATAATCACCCCAATTCGGGAAAATCGAAAACAGTGCGTTATGACTGTAAGACAGTCTATAAGGCAGTGCCTTAAGGCTTTCCGGCATTTTCAATTCCACCTTCCAATAGGGAGTTTCTCCCGGGAAAAAGTCCGGCTCTATATAGGGGTCATGCAAATAAGCTTCAATCAACTCCCCCAGCAAAATATCCTTTCCTCTTCATCCTGCAAAAATTCTCCGGAGGGAAGCTGAATTTTTAAAGTCAATTTTCCTTTAGCTTATCCGTGTACCCGCTTCTATCTTCCTTTGAAAATGTCTCCACATCCAGTCTTGTTAACGCAAGCTGTAAATCCGGCTCCGATACATAGGTGGATTTTTCCGCCTGGTACAGACTTAGTCGCTCCAGCAAATCCTCTATGGAAATGCTTAAGTCTTCAAAGCTTGGGGTGCTGAGTAAAGCAGGCCATTTTCCCATGGTACGAAAAAGAAGTTCTCTTCGCATGGTTAAGAGTTCCCGATACTCTATCTTTACAATTTCTTTCTCTCCCTGCCAAAACCTTTTGCTGGCTTTCCTCCACCGGCCTCATTTCTATTCCTCTTGCCCATCTCCCCAGCGCCCATAAAGTTCCGGAATCGCTGTTGGAAATTCCCTGCAAGACTTATTTTTGGCTTCCTCAGGATTTTTGTATGCGATTTGATTTGCCAGGGCAAGAAAATGTTCAAAAAGAAGGTCTTCCACGCACTCCTTTCTATCGGAAAGCAAGGCGACCATGTCCGTTAAGCTTTCCGCCGTTCCTCTCCCAAGCTAAATCTTGGAACTTCCCAAAAGCTTAGGGCTCTCTCCAAAAGCTCCGCAATTCTTTTTGTACTTTCTTCCTGTTCCAACGCTATCCCCCAGGACAGGGCCAATTTTTTTCTGCAAGGCCGGCAATGCTCTTATCCTCATCCTGCAAATAAAGGGAAAACCATTCCACAAAGTCATTGGCGGATTTTTGGCTTCTCTCGCTTCAAAAGCAAATTTAAAAGCATCTTCTTCGTTTTCTTGACCTTTTGCGAAGTACAGGAAATCAAAACCGGATAAAGAAGCTCTTCGAGATATTTTCTATAAGAACAGGGGGCAAATCGCTCTATAAGAGGACTCTCCCCAGTCCCAGTAGGGGAATAAGATTTTCCGCCCTATCCATAAAATCCTTTTTCTGCACAGCCAAGCTCATCCAAAAAGCTCTACCCATGCTTTTCTGTCCCCCGGCCTTTTCGCAATATACAATGCATCAAAGATATACTCTTTTGCCGCCTCTTTACTAAGCAAATGATTCTCTACGCCAAAGAAAAGCAAATCGGGAAAGGGGCCTGTTCCAGGCATATTCAGGGAAATTCCCTTTTCGATATGCTCTACAAATCTTCTCAGAATTTCTTCCTTCTCCAGCGTAAAGCTATCATCGAAGAGATAATCCTTTTTTGCTCCCAGCAATATCACCGAAGAGGCCGCTGCCCAGTCCTTCATATACTCCACGGATTCCGGAATAGGGAGATTCATCCTGTGCAGCAGTTTCAGGCAGAGCATACCAAGGACGGACAGGGAATGCTCCCACGCCCTCCTGTTACCGCTTTCGGCAGCGGAAATGAACTGGATTGCATAGTTCTCACCCCTATCCATAATTGCCTGAAGAGCAATTTCATCTCCCCGGCCTATCACATTTGCCGCTCTCTTCGCCTCCACACCGATACGAACGGCAAAGACAGCAAGCTTTTTAAGGTCAACATCTATAACAGGAACAAAACCGTAGCTGTTTTCGGATAATTGTTTGACCTGTACCCATTCTCCGGATTTTAGCCCCTCCCTTGCAATCTCTTGCTCTTCCTTCGTTCCTATTCCAAGGCTTAAGATATTTTCATAAGCCGTTTCCTCGTATCCCAAAGAACGATAGATTGTCAACAGCTCTTTCCAGTTTGCTTGCCATCGTAAACTCCTTTATATACCTTTCCAGCCGAATGATATCCACTTGTCACCCTATCGGCTTACAGTCTTTATATTATATTACTTGCCAAGTTATAGTCCTTAGACTATTTCCTGCCTGCTGAGAATTATAGTCCCTGTCTTAATTTCACTGCCAAAATGTGCTTGCATGGCCCTCTGCTGTTTCGATGCTTTAAATACCATGTACAAGTGCATTTTGCATTTTCCACTCCGGAGCCTTCCGGGTAAATCACTCTGTAGTTTGTCTCTCCCGACTTCACATACCAAAGGGAATCTTCCACAAAAACAGCTGTCCTCCATGAGCTTTTTTTGCCGCCACAAGTCTTGGGTTATCCTTTAAGACTCTATCCGGGTCATCCGGAAGCTCTCTATGGAAAAATGCATTTTCATGGACATCGAAGCCCAGCTTTCCTGAAACGGCAAGGAGTTCCATGGCATCTTGAACATTTTTCTTATCCATGCCCAGGGATGCTGAGATATTTTCAAGTTTAATTTTGGGCTCAAAATTCAATTCGTTATCGATTCTGTCGGCACATTCCAAAGTCTCTAAATTAGAAAGTGCTCCAGCAAAGCCCTTCTCCGGAATAGCCTTCATAGCTCTTCGCCGTAAGGCTCAGGGTAATGCTTGCACCGCTCATGCAGACCTCTATCATCATTTGCCCGGGAGCAGTCCCTTCGGGAGCATAAAAGTTAAGCCTGTTTACATGGCTCATGAGACGCTTTAGTGCGCTAAGCCTATGAAGGCCGCTGATATATACGCTATCTTTTTCTTCCCGAAGCTTTAAGATTGCACCGGTTTTTGTAGGACAAAGCCATCCGGATTGTTCCTTTCCGGTAACAGGCGGAAGCCCTGCAATAAAAGGCCTTTTGCCTGCATTCCTTCAAGGTGGAATTTGTATTTCATTTTTTGATGAAGCACGGCGCAATTTCCCAAAGCTCGAATCCAGCGATCCGGCATTTGCACAGGGCGCTCTATCAGAATATCCGTAAGCAAGGTTCCATCCGAAAGTTCCTTACTGTGCAAAGCTCTTCCAGCCTTCATCGCCGATAAGAAACTTTAATTTATCTCCTGCTTTTATTTTACAAAGGGCTTGTCTTAGTTTGACGCCTATATCCACATTGGTGGTGCTGTAAAAGGATTTCTCCATCCAAGGCAGTTTTGAAATACATCCAGCCTTGCAAACACCGTTACAAGCCGAAAAAGCACTCCGCTCTAAGCCTATCCCCCTGGGCAGAAAGCACGGGATCCTTCTGCGCTGCAGGCACATACTGAAAATATCTTGTGCTCACAATATCCGCAAGAACCAAAAGTCCTCCCGCGATAATCGCAGGATTCACAATTTCTCCCTGAAAAACAATGGATTTTTCCTCTATCCCTTTGGGGTAGGGGCAGCGCTATGGATAAGGCTAAATTGCCGTCATACAGGCCGGATATGCTTTTAAATTCTCTCATATGATGCTCCTCTCAGACAAAGGGGGGAAGATGTCTAGTTATTTTATCCCACAAGGATATTTTCATCCCTAAGAAAAATGCTCTATCCCCACATACTGGATGCCATTATCATCTTTCCAAGGTTTCAAATAGTCTTTGACCACAACCATCTTTTTAAAAGAATCCGGTATTCTGAGGAGAGATGCGATTTCCTGCTTTTTCTTTTCCGGATCTGCAATGCTTAGTGCCGACTGAATGTAGTACCTGTCATTTCCCTATTAAGCACAAAATCCACTTCTAATTGTTTCCGTACTTTTTTTGCCCTCTTCCATAGTCGCGATCTCTACGACTCCGACGTCTACATCAAAGCCTCGCCGTATTAAATCGTTATAGAGAACATTCTCCATCAAATGTGTTTCCTCGATTTGTCTAAATCCAAGTCTGGCATTCCGTAACCCTAAGTCAGTGTAATAGTATTTGGACGGTGTCTTAATATACTTTTTCCCCTTAACATCAAAACGCTTTGCCTTTTGAAGCAGATAGGAATCCTCAAAGTAACGCAAATATCTATCAATGGTATCCGGTGCAAGGGATATATTTCTTTCACTCTTAAAGGTATTGGACAGTTTACCGGGATTTGTCAATGAACCAATCCCGGATGCCAGGATATCAAGAAGTATAGCCAGTACCTCCTCGTCGTTCTTGATCTTATTTCTCTCCATGATGTCCTTAATATAAGTTCTTTCAAATAGGTCTCGAAGATATTTACTTTTCCGTTCATGCGTATCCATTTCCAAAATCATCGGCATTCCGCCATAGGTGTAATACTCTTGCCAGGCCTCCCGCTTATCTCCTTCATAAGCATCATAAAACTCAGCAAAAGAAAGAGGAAACACTCTAATCTCATCCCCTCTATCTCTAAACTGTGTAAGCACATCTGACGAAAGCATTTTAGAGTTACTGCCGGTCACATAGACATCCACATTTTTTATCTTCAAAAGCCCCAGAATCACATCTACAAAACTAATCTTAGCATCCTGATTATCCACATATGGATTCTTTACTTCGGAAACCAGCTGTATCTCATCGATAAATACATAAAAAACCTTTTTTGCATCTGTAATTTGACTTCTGATATATTCATCCAAATGAAGTGGATCGCGATATTTCATATTTCCTGCAAATCATCCAACTGTATCCCTATAATCTGTTCCTGAACAACTCCTTCGTCTAAGAGTTGCCGGCGAAACAAGTCAAAAAGAGCACCAGACTTGCCACTTCGTCTAAGACCGGTAATAATCTTAACTCTTCCGTTCTCTTTTTAATCTCATTAACTCATTAACATATTGCTTTCTTGGCAGCATATCTATCTCCATGATGCAGAATGGAACATTTTTCATCTATATAAAACAGATTATATTCTAAATCGAGCTTTTAATCAAGATATTTGTATGATTTTTATTGTTCCAATCTGCATTTTTCATCCAGAAAAATCACAAAACAATTGACCATGCAATGACATGTATTCCTGCTTTGTTGCCCTGTCTCTTTGCTCATATAAGTAAACCGCGTCTTTTTACGCAAATCCCCACTAAAGAAAGCTAAATTCAGCGCAAATCCCCATTCGTAAAAGTGCATTTTTGACGCAAATCCCCATTCACTAAAGTGCATTTTAACCCTAATCCCTCATTTGCAAAAATAAAAAGCGACTGAGAGTGTTTCTTTCCAATCGCTCACTAACTTAGTATTTCGTTTTTAGGTGAGCTTCTATTCCTTATCATTTTTCTCCTTTTTAGGTAATAGGCGATAGGTATTTCTATCGCCTTGTGAAGATATAAATATTATTTTTCAGAGTAGGATTTATATTATGTAGTAAAATGTTTCTGAACTGTTCCTCTGCCCTTGGTAGGTTGTTTTGCCTTGCAATGGAATTATACATTATTGATTTTTTCTCGTCTTGATCAATAGTTCCACAACCATTTTGATAAATGTCACTTAGAATATAAGAAGCTAGAGTGTCACCTAAATTAAAGTGTTTCTTCAAGTAATTGAATCGCAAATTCTTCTTTCTTTTCTACCACGATTCCAAATAAGTAACATATAGCCATATAGTCTTTTGCAATAGATATGCCTGCATCTGCTGACATTTTTATGTATTCAGTTGCTTTTAGAACATTTCGAGTAATTTGAGGTTCACCAAATAAATACAACTAACCTGCTTGAAACATTGCTTCCACATGCTGTTTTTCTGCGGCTTCACAAAAGTAAGTATAGTGCCTTTCTTAAATTATACTGCTCATTCGAGGTTAACTCGTTTCCAGTCCTTTACGATACTCTTCTTCCCCATCCATTTTAAAAATATTTTCCATAATGCATCTCCTTGCTATTGACTATTATTATATTTATTTCCAATGTATTATAGGCGACAAAATCACTGTATCTCCACATTTTTCTTTGCTTTTCCCTTTCATTTAATATAACTCTCCACATCAAAACTATTTTCCTTATCATAGTCCTTCTAATAGTCTATAGTTCTTATGCTTAGTTACATCATATTTATCGGAGAAAAAAGGTCTGACTCCTCTAAGCTAAAGATTTATTCTGCCCAATTCTCAATTCTCAGAGCACTCACTCCGGAAAATTCTTTCACATTATTCGTTACAACTGTATATCCAAGAGACTGAGCATGACCTGCAATCATCATATCGAGAGAGCCTATAGCTGTTCCTTTCTTCTCCAAATCTGCTCTAATCTTCCCATAACAATCAGCTGCCTCCACGTCAAAACCCATAATCTCCATATTCGCTAGAAACATGGAGAGTGCCAATCTGTTCTTCTCCACAGCTGCACTCTTTTCTACACCATGCACCAACTCGGCATATGTGACTGATGATATACACACATCCTCAGGATGAATAGTCTGTATTTTTCGAAATACCTTTTCCGGCTTATGCTTTATTACATAAATGCAAATGTTGGTGTCAAGCATATACCTCACAGCTCATCACGCTCCTGTACTATATCTGTTGTTCTTCCGTCCGCCATGAAATCATCTGAGAACATATCTATTGCTTTCATAAATATTAGAGCAAAGGTCTGCAGAAATCTTACCCTGATCCTCAGTTCCCTGGGAAACTGTTCCTGTCCCTCTGATCCCATTGGTCCGAGAAGTTCAACAATATTTCCCTTTCCTCAAGATCTTCCATAACCTTCTTCATCAAAGCGCACCTGTAGATTCATTATCTGCTCCAACAAATGTATCTGCAGCATTCTGATCACTGATTCTCTGGTTTAATATAACAACTTTTTACACCGGCCTTCTCCGCATCCTCTTACCGCTTTCACGATACCGTCTGTGGATACCGGCTCGATAATGATTGCGTCTACGCCGAGTGTTACTGCCTGTTCAATCTGGCTCACCTGTGTTGCTGCGTCATTCTTTCCATCATAGATTTTGAAGGAATCTCCTGTGTAGCCAAAGCTCTTCCGCTTCTTTTTGTACAGAAGAGGATAAAGTCTTTACAAACTCATTGGTCATATGAGACATAAAAGAGTGCCATAGACTTCTTTTTCTCATTTTCGCTCCGCCTAAAACTGCTCCGCCTTAGCATCCTTTACAACGTCAGAAACTTCAAAATTTGTCTATTCCATTAAATTATGATTTGTTATTGTTCACTAAATTAGAATTTTATCTCTCATCGTGGATTCAGATATGTAATCGGATTCTGTGCCGACTGGTTTAACTTCAGTCCGGCTATCGACTTTCCCAATGTAGAATGATTCATTATCATCAGCGGAAGCCCCTGTTCATATCCTTCATCCACGAAGAATAATCTCTTTTCAGTTTTCGGTGTCAGAACGATATCCCGTCTTGAAGTCTGTCCTTTGCCTCTTTACATACAAACCACTCTGATGGCTTATATACGGCCACAATCAAAGAATTGTAAACACCGAAAAACATACTCAACTGTTTTAACCTTTTTCCCTTGATGCTCTCCAAACACCACGAACAGCATCATATAATACCTTCTCATCCATACCTCTCTGATAGAGTCTGTTTATTTTGATGACAAGAATTTTGTGCCTGATGTCTTTTTCTTCAAGCGGGGCGGCACCGTTTATTCTTTCATACTCATCAACTGATAAAGCCTCTGCCGAATGATGTCCGGCAACAATATTTGTAAGTCCCGCATCACTAACATAGTTGAATGCATTGATCAGTGATGCCTCTGCAGCAAACGCCTCTTCTTCAGTTAAGTTTGAATTTATAATTATCTTTTCTACTTCAAGTCCGGCATCCTTGATATCTGTGATAGTCTTCAGTTTCAACTTCTCACTATCTGGACTACCCAGGCTTTCTTTTTCATGCTCAAACACTCTGTTTTTCGTGCCTTTTCCAATATAGAAGATTTGCTTTGTGCGTGGATCTATGAGTCCGTACACAATAATCTCCAAGTGAAAGGAGGCTCTTCTCTGAAAATCTATCCGTAGAACTCACCACCTATTCGTTGCTTGTTTTTATCTGCTCTCCATCCGGGAAGATAAATGACTGCTCAAAGGTTACACCATGACATCAGCTATCAGCTTTAGCTCCTCAAGAGTCACTAGTAACTTTTATATATCTTCGCAGCCTTTAACATCCAGTAACTCCTGCCGGAGCACCATCCCTTCCTCTGCATCCGGCATGTACATATGCAAACCCTGCATCTGTATAGTCCTTAACACTGCTATATTCAGAAAGAGCTTCCTGTGCGGAATACCCCGGTGTATTTATAGGCATTACGACAGGTGCTGTATTTGCACTATAATCTCCAATCTTTGAGGATGTATTGATTTCACATGTATATGTTCCGTCATCATTTTTCAGCTGTAAAATAATCTCCCGGAACAAAGATTGCAAAGATTCTCATAATTTTTCGTCCGCAGGATCTTCACAATATGGCACGCCCTATCTTATAGTATACATTGTCGTCTGCATTATAGTTCCAGTTTTTCCTTACTTATCTTTAAAGTCCGGTGGTTGCACCGGTGCCGTCTTCTTTCTTTGTCTCTCTTTCAGATACTTCCGTAGTGCCTTTCTCAGCTTTCTTACTTTTTACATGCTATTAATGTTGCAATTGCTATAATAGCAATTATTGATTAGCTCAATTTTTCTTCATTATATAGCCTCGTGTACGGTTTTTAGTTGTTCAATTTTAACTGATTCTCAAATATCTTGCAGCACTTTATTATCCCTTGATTTATACAACATAATACATGTTTGTGCATTATTTATCTTCTATTACTATACTATATCCTCTTTATAAGTTCACCTATATGTTTTTGAAGCTTCATTTGTAATAAGCCCTTTTTAAGAATCCTATACTTACTGTAATATCTGAGTTCACACATATATCCGACTCCCCTGTATCGCCGTTCATTTCCGAGTTTATATCTGCACTTACCACACTTGCATTTGAATCATTTATAGCCTTTATAAGAGAATATACCAGTTCTTTTACCTCACCGCTGAAGCCTGTGCCATATATACAATCGAGAATATAATCATATGAATTAAATTTTTTCAAACAAAGCACTGTAGTCCATGCTTTCATCAAAAACATTACACTTTATACCGTTTTGCTTACAAATATCGAAATAATACTGTCCGTCCTCCGAGAACTTATCCTTTATCATAAGAATCTCTCATCTATTTCTTCCATATTTAACAGATCTGCAACCACATATCCGTACCTGCATTATTTCGCTTCCGGCAACTACAAGTAGCTTTATCACCTATATTCCAGTCTCCGACATAAATATTGCCTCTCCTGCCCTGTACATTAACTCCTTACTGTCTACAAAATTTGCAATTGTATAGCTATCGCATCTCATCTCTTTTACAGACAACACCTGTTCAAATGAATCAAAGAATACAAGTTTTTCTATAATCACTTTCCTTTGTTTCCATACCCTGGCACCCATCAATTCAAACTCTACTCATTTTCCACAACTCTGGTGTCAAGTGTTTCGAAAACCGTTCTTTCTGTAGAAAATTCCAGTCTTTTTCTTTCTCTGTTTAAAATTATCACTATCTTCTTCAACCGGTTCTATTGCCAGCGAAAGCCTCGGATGCATCTTCTTGTACTCACGCAATATTTTTGCTTAGTATCCGCTTTGCCTTAATGAATTTTCTATAGCAAAATAGAAAATATATGCAAAGCTCATCTCCACCAATGTATGTATAAATCCGAGCCATTTTGTCATCATCATAAATTGACAAAAACTCCACACCTCTGTCATTTCCGACCAATACCATGATATAAAAAGGTATTCTCTCTTCTAAAAGGGAAAGCATCAAAATAAAGTTGTTTTATTTCTTCCAGATTTTTGTATTCTCATCTATTATCTCAAATCTTGTCGTATTCTCCCTATCCAAAACATGGCTTTTATTCTCCACCATATTTTTCAATATTTCTAAACAATTTTTCATTTTTGCTGAAGTGTAAATGTTAGTTCAACTTAAAAAGTAAAATTATGTAAGTTGCATTTTATCTTACAGAATAAAAGAAATATAACATTTATTCTACTAAAAAGACAATAACTGTTACAGTATAAATGTTATAGAGGACTATTTGAGCGTATGGGTGTCATGCATGACAAATAAGTCTGTCTTTGATATTTGAAAGTAAATGAGTGAAATCTGTCCCAAATACATTTAGCCAGTGATCCTACATTGCCGTATGCATCTTCCAAAGACGATATATTAAATCGTATCCATCTTATATTCCATAACCCGCAATGTTTAAACAATTTACAAAATCCGAAAAAGAACTGGCTTGATGTACCATTGACGATACTATAGGTAAATTCTAAAATGTCTCAAAAATCAGATTAACCTGAGAGAGACTGCGATCTCAGTCCACTCTCTCTATTTAGAATGTGCTGTCAAAGCTTCAACTTTATAATTGATTTTTACTAACCGCCCCTGCCCGGAATATGGTTATCTACCATCCAAGTGCAATTCTTCTCATCGCTGTCCTTCTTCTGATTATCGCGAAAGCAGCATACCGCAGGACTCTACGCCACCATTGCTCTTGGGGAAAGGTTGGTGATGGCAATCAAGGTCTTTCAATCAACTCTTCCGGCTCATGGTATGCATGAATACGGAGAGGATCGTTCTGTCGCTACCGCTTCCGTCATCAAGGTAAGCTATAAAAGCTTACTCTTTTGGAACGGCAAAAGCAATCCTGCCTTTACCGCACGAAAGTCGGAATTGCTGAAGGTCCTCAAACTCCACAGTCTCTTCAAACAATGGCTCGATTCCATTGCTGAAATCGTCTATTGTTGGAGATAGAAACCGTTGTTGGCATTTCCTGCCTCACCTCTTCTCGCTCCCTCTTTCCTCATCTTTTCTTCTCTAAAGACTTCATCGCGGGGAAAAAACAAAAACTTGAGTAGTCTAAATCGTTATAAGTGATTATCTATGTTTTCAAACAATCGATTTATGTCTCTGATTTTCTATAATTCTACGCTATCTACATAAGTAGTCACATCGGTCGCATACTGGTCACAGACATATTATATTAAACTATTAATTGTTCTTTACTATGTTTTGTTTCTTTTCAAAAACTCTCGAAATTGATCAACTCGGATTTTATTAATTCTTCTGTTGCTTCAGCATATGGTATCCATGGTGGTTTCAGCATCTGCATGTCCTAAAAATCTCTTGCATTGCTTTTATATGTTTACCCCAGCTTCATCATGCATTCTAGTGGTAAAAGTATGTCTCAAGAATGGTTACTGAACTTCGGAAGAATGGTGCATCTTTTCCTGATTGATCTTATCGCATCTCAAAATTGCAAACTCTTATAATTCTCCTAAAGTGCTCTTTTCCTTTTAGAAGTATTAACCTATCAAAATATATTCTCATTTAAGAATTGAGATTGTCTCATTTCTATCCTCTCTTTTACAATGTAAAGCCACAGAAAACTGAATAGTTTAAATTTCCATAATTTCGGTTGCAGGTTTGAGGTTTTGTAATCCTTTTCCCACTAGCATCTACATTTTGTAACTTTTTGAATGTCTCTTTTGTGTTAATACCCATTAGTGTTAAGCACATACCAATGGTAATCCTCTATCTGATTGCAATACTAAAAGCAACTTTATACTCTCCTGAACCTGGACGTTCACTTGAAGCTTGATCTTCTAGTGCAGTGTCCTCACCTAAACGGAAACCATCAGCACAACAGCACTAAAGATAGCTTGATTCAGATAACGACCTCAAGTTCGTCCCGGCAGTTGACCAGGCTGTATAGTTTTCCTACAAAATTTTGAATTATGTCCATTGAATAGGCATAATTGAGCTCTCTTCCTATACGATTTCTATTATTCCACCAACTTGGATTATATACTGAAAGTTGTCCCTAATGTCAAAAAGGCACATGTCATCTACCTCAGTCGCTAGTCTGGTTCAGGATACTTCGTAATATCTTCCGGAGTGACAATCGCTTTTGTAGGTCTAGTGGCTCATAATTAATGCAATCTTGTTCGTCGGAGATAAAAAGAAATTATGCAACCTAACCACTCTAATGTGTCTTCTGATGAGTTCTTTTTGTTCGTGTAACACCCTGATATTACAACGTATCATTTCTCTGAGGCATAAGTATTAAATCCAACATTCAATGATAATAAACATATACTTAATACTAGAGACATTATTTTAAAAATATTTTTCATCTTGTATTCCTCCTTGCTTAATAAAAATCTTCAAAGCATATATTTTCCTATTCATTTTATATTTCCCAGTATAAAATATCGAAAAATACTTGATTATAGCAACATTCCAATACTAAACAAAAATAATAATCTCCATTCTTGTATCTCAAATCTCCATTCTTGTATCTCATAGGATTTATCTTTTTCATAAAAATTGTACTCTTTCCTTTTCTTTAGGTTTTTATCACTAGCAGGTATTTGCAAAAACTAAAAATCAAATTAATATTTTTGCTTATATGCCTATAGTAATTATCCATTCACTATTTACAATAGATTGATAAAGATATTGTTTTATGTGAGACGATAGTAGTGGAAAAATGATTCCTGTAGAAATTACAGAAACCATATATAATAATAGTAACTCTGGTATGGTTCTAAGAGTTTTTCCATTGGCAAAAAGTGAGAAACAAGAAGCACACAGTTAAAGTATCAAATGAGATGATGGTATTCTAGGTACCGTTGGTACAGGTTTAAGTTTTGTCGCTAGCAGCAGCTCAGTTGTATCAAAAGCCATTGCCGCAAAAGTTAGGAGCTGGTTTTGTTCCCTGGATTAAATTTTGTAACATGTACATTAGGCGTTGCCGCCTTTAGCTAATGCCATATCAGGTAAATCTGAATAGAAATAACAGTTGGATTAAAATCACAGAAACATATCTACACACAAAGAAGGTTATTCTGTAAAATGGCTGGAGCCCAACAAGTCTTTCTGTAAGAAGATACTAATTTTAAGGATGTTCATGTATGAATAGTGAAATTCAATATAAGTCTAGCAATACTTCAAATAATTGCTGGTATTCTTGGCTCTGTAGTTTTCTTTAAAAGTATACTAAACCCTGGGAGAACTAACAATACATATGACCATTCTATCATTCTTTTGATGGTTTTTGGGTTGCTTCTTGATTTAGAAGGGCTATATAAAATTAAAAAGCGTTAAATCGAGTAGGAGAAGGGCATATCACCTTCTGACTCTCACACCACCGTGCATACTGTCTCGGTACACGGTGGTTTTTAGTTTTCCCTTACCCACGTAATAAGTTTGCGATAGTATTGTCGGTTATGTGTGCAATCCCAGCAAGCGATGCCCTACATATCCTCTCCTTTTTATCACAATTTTAGGTATAGACGAGAGAGAACTTTCTATCGTCTTCTTCATATAAATTCACTTCTCTTTTCTTAAAAAGATCGTATTCTCGATTTAGCACTTCCAGGAAAGCAATCATTGCTGCACCTATCATAGGTAATCCACTAGGGACTGAGGATAAAGCCAACAATTAATGCCTCCAATGCAACTCTTCCGTCCTGAAAGAATAGAAAAAGAACCTATTGCTACAAAAATGCAAAGAATCATCAATAAATACAAGATAGCCGTTCCTATACTTAGCAAAAATGTTAGAAAAGCAGTGCTAACCGATAATAGAAGACTAATAGGAAACAAGACAAGCTTAAATATAGTATTCTCATAGGCAAGCTCTTTTCTTTAATTAACTATCTATTCATCTACATTCGATTACTAAGTTTTATAATAACACACGGGATGAAATTACAAATCATCAATTCTTTTTTTATAAAATAGCGGATGAAGTTAACTCCATCCGCCATAACGCATAATCTCTTTGTCTTCAAAATAGTTTCAACAATAAACAAAAATACTAATATAACTTCGCTCCTGCCGGATATGGGATTATCTACCATCAAGCAGGTGCAACTCTTCCTCATCACTATCCTTCTTCTGGTTAACTGGCGAAAGTAGCATACCGCAGGACTCTACTCCCATCATTGCTCTTGGGGGAAGATTTGTGATAGCAATCAAGGTCTTTCAATCAGCTCTTCCGGCTCATAGTATGCATGAATTCCGGAAAGAATCGTTCTGTCGCTACCGCTTCCAGTCATCCAAAGTAAACTGTAAAGAGCTTCTTGGACTTTGCTACCGGAACAGCAATCCTTTACCTTTACTGCACGGAAGTCGGACTTACTGAAAGTTTCAAAGTCAACCTGTTCTTCGAAGAGAGGTTCAATCTTCACGTTTGAAAAATCAATCTTTTTCCGGAACGGTCGCAACTTTGGTCGCAAATTCGTTTTCCATTACCCTTAGATCCTTTCTTCCCTCATCCTTCTTGTCCAAGGACTTCATTGTGGGGAAGAGCGGTACATCACGGATGGATAGCCGCATCGGTAGAAGCATGACCAGACGGTCGATGCCGTAACCGATTCCTCCTGTTGAGCATTCCGATTTCCATTGCATGCAGGAAGTCTTCGTCGGTGTGGTTTGCTTCTTCATCTCCTGCATCTGCCAGCATCCTGCGCCTTGAAAGCGCTCTCTCTGGTCGATAGGATCGTTTTAGCTCGGAATAAGCATTTGCCATCTCTTCCATAGATAAAGAGCTCAAAACGCTCTACCTTGGAAGGGTCAGAAGCTTCTTCTTGGTGAGGGAGAAATCTCACCGGATGATCCATAATAAAGGTTGGCTGTACCAGCTTCTCCTCACAGTATTCCTCGAGAAGAGGTTTTCAATATCTCCGATGCCATGGTGCTCTTCGTAGGGCAATCTCTTTTTCCTTCCTTAGAGCTCTAGCCTCTTCCAAGGTCTTAATCTGATCAAAGTCAATGCCTGCATATTCCTTGATAGCCTCAGTCATGGTCAGGCGACGGAAAAGGACTCTCCAAATCAATGGGGTTCCCTGATAGCTGATATGCAGGTCCCGCAAACCTTTTTCTGCAAGGTAACGGAACATGGACTCAGTCAGCTCCATCATTCCCTTCGTAGTCTGTATATGCCTGATACAGCTCCATTAAGGTAAATTCGGATTATGTCTGGTGTCGATTCCCTCATTACGGAATACTCTTCCAATCTCATAAACTCTTTCCATGCCGCCGATAATCAGACGCTTTAAGTAAAGCTCTAAAGGAAATACGAAGCTTTACGTCTTCATTTAAAGGCATTGTAATGGGTTTCGAAGGGACGAGCTGCTGCACCGTCGGCATTTTCCACCAGCATAGTGTCTCCACCTATAAAATCTCTTCCTGCAAAAGTACGGATTTCTCGAAGAATCTGAGAACGCTTCATGAAAACAGTACGGCTGTCCTCATTCATAATCAGATCTCACATAGCGCTGACGATAACGGGCATCCGTATCGGTTAAAGCCGTGGAACTTCTCAGGAAGTGGGATACAGAGGACTTGAGAAAGCAGGGTAATCTTCTCTCCGTGAACGGAAATCTCTCCCATCTGGGTTTCGAAAACAAAGCCTCTGACTTCCACGATGTCCTAGATCCAGCTTCTTAAACTTCTTGTATTCCTCTTCTCCAAGACTTTCCCGGCTTACATAAACCTGGATTCTGCCGTCTCTATCCTGCAAATGCATAAAAGCTGGCCCTTTACCCATGACACGCTTGGATAGAATACGTCCCTGCAATCACGACCTGCTGATTCTCTAAAGCTCTTGAAATTCTCTTTCGATTTCAGTAGAATGATGGGTCTGTTCCGCTGGTATTTTCAAACGGATCTTCCTTAGCTGCCTGATACTCTGCCAACTTATCATATCTGGCTTTCAAAATGTGGTTCATATCCACCGGTGCATTTCCTTTTGCTTTTTCCTGCTCTCCCATCCTTCTATCCTTTCTTAGCGCCGATCGACTTATTGTTTCATATAACTGATTTTGATCGAAATCTTCTCTATCCAAACCTGTCCCATGTGTAGAACAGTCTTCATGAAAGAATCATACTCCTATGAAAGATTCTCTCTTTATAGAACATCATTTATTCGTCATTTTGCTCTCTCACGGAAAGTACCTTGTACTCCAAAACACCCGCCTGGGTTTCTACCGTAACTTCATCTCCCACTCTGTGGTTCAGTAAAAGCCATGCCTACAGGAGACTCGTTGGAAATCTTTTCCGCATGGAGTTCGCCTCTAGTAGAACCTACAATCATATATTCCACTTCTTCATCAAATTCCTTATCAAACAGCTTTACCTTTGCATCCGATGTTGATGGTGCCTTCTTCCGCATCATCCACCACTTCCGCATTTTTCAACAAGGACTCGATGGCTAACGATTCTTTCTTCAATTTCTCTCTGCTCATCCTTTTGCTGCATCATACTCAGCATTCTCAGACCAAATCTCCCTGTTCCCGAGCTTCCTTTATTTTTCTGCAATCTCTTGTCTTTTATTTTACCTTTCAAATTATGAAGTTCATTCTCTAACTTATTCAATCCTGCCCTGGTAAGGAGGTTTTTCTTTCTTCATCACCTGCTATCCTGCCCTTTCTCTAAAACTGCAAGGACGGCTTCTGGAGACCCAGAAGCCGTTTCATCAATGATTCGATGTAGTATTCTAGCAATGGAAGCTTGAAAGTCAATGTTTTTCCGCATTTTATGCCCTTTTTCGAGCTTTTTTTACTCCCTTCTTTCTCTCTTTTTCTTCCTACTACTTTTTAAAAAATCTTTTTATTTTTGAAAAATGCTAAACTTATTCCACTTAAAAGGAAGAGCTAAAAATCGCAGTTTCTGCCCTTCCTTTTATCATTCAAAACATAAACACTACATAAGATTTAGAATATACATCTCCTATATCATATTTTTCTATTTTTGTTTTGTGTTTTTCTTTCTTACACCCGATTCTGATGCTTCACAGAAAGAATGATTATAATAAGCTCTTGAACAGTTCCTGAATATCCTCCAGCTTAGGATCTCTTGGATTTCCGGGTCTGCAAGCATCATCCATTGCAGACTGAGAAAGAAAATCCACATCCTCAGGCTTTACAATGTTCTTCAAATCCTTAGGAATACCTACATCTTCTGCCAGCTTCTTTACCGCATCAATCGCTGCCTTCTGATACTCTTCCTTGCTCATCTTCTCCTGTATCGGCAACGCCCATGGCCTTTGCAACATCTCTTAACTTCTCTCCTACCTCATCCTTATTGTATTCCATAACGGTGGGAAGGATGATGGCGTTTGCCACACCGTGAGGAGTATCATACAGTGCACCTAAACCGTGCGCCATGGAATGAACTATACCCAATCCGCAGTTGGAAAAGCCCATTCCGGTGAGGTACTGCCCTAAAGCCATTCCCTCTCTACCCTCCGGAGTATTTTCCACTGCCCCCCGAAGGGACTGTGCAATCAGCTCAATAGCCTTTAAGTTAAACATATCGGTAATGGTATTGGCTCCCTTGGTAGTATAGCCTTCAATAGCATGGGTCAGCGCGTCCATTCCGGTAGATGCGGTAAGTCCCTTTGGCATGCTGGACATCATATCCGGATCCACGAAAGCCACTACAGGAATATCGTGGGGATCTACACAGACAAACTTTCTCTTCTTTTCCACGTCGGTAATAACATAGTTAATGGTTACCTCTGCTGCAGTTCCTGCTGTTGTGGGAATAGCAAAAATAGGTACTGAAGGCTTTGTTGTTGCAGACAGTCCCTCTAAGCTTCTTACATCCTCAAAGGCAGGGTTGGCAATGATAATGCCGATAGCCTTGGCGGTATCCATGGAAAGACCTCCTCCGATAGCAATGATATAGTCTGCACCGGATTTTTTTAAATGCAGCTACGCCGCCCTGTACATTTTCAATGGTAGGATTTGCCTTGATCTCGGAATAAATCTCATAGGGAAGCCCTTCCTTATCCAGTAAATCTGTCACTTTTTTGGTCACATTAAACTTAATCAAGTCCGGATCAGAGCAGATGAAGGCCTTCTTAAAACCGCGACGCTTTGCTTCCTCTGTAACACTTAAGATTGCTCCCTTTCCATGATAGGATACTTCATTCAGTACAACTTTGTTTTGCCATATTATCCTCCTAATGAAACAAATAAACTCTTTGCTCTTCATTGTTTTATCTTTTGCTTTTATCTTTCGATTTTTATCTTTCGACTTTTATCTGTTTATCTCTTTTACACGACTCCTTTTTGCAACATAATATTGCCGTAGAGGCCTTTTCCGATGTCGCAATAATCAAATAGCAGGTCTTTGCCTCTTCATAAAAAGCAAAACGCTCAATACTGCCAATGGCTTTTTCTCTGGAATCATACTTTGCTACTATAGCCTTAAACTCATCCCAGATAGGGGTAGCCACCTGATCTCCAGTACTTTTTCCATGATTTTCACAGGGGCTTTCCGTGTAAGTGTCCAAGGGAAAAGAGCTGTAAAATCCCATCCAGAGTTTCACAAACTCCATGACCGTCCATGCGAATCACATGGGCATTTGCGCCTACGGTATGGGAGGGAAAAATTTCCATCCGCAATCAGGACTCTATCTGAATGTCCCATCTCACATAAACGCTTTAAAAGTTCCGGGGAAAAGAATTGCAGGAATTCCTTTTTAACATCTTTTTCCTCCTCGTATTTTTATAAACGAGGTATCACCATACAGCGATACCTCGTTTTACATTGTAGATTTCTAAGGAGAAAAGAACTAAGTCATAGCCCAGTGATTTCTCTCTTAAAAATTCGCCCTATTCCATTTTTAAAGAATGTACTATTTACCTTGTGCTTTAAATTACTCGTAAAGACATGGAGCAATCTTCTCATCTTCCATATTGTCCTTGTTGTACCAAAGAGCACCGGTATCCACATCAGATACGCTTTCTCCTTTGCTGCCTTTTACAGCAAGTTCCACTGCCTTGAATCCGATTTGTACAGGATCCTGTGTAACAGAACCTGCAAACAAAGCCGTCTCTGATAGCCTGTAACTGCTTGCTTCCTGCATCAAATCCCACTGCAACAACCTTACCTTCACCGATCTTATCCAAACCTTCATTTGCAGTAATGATAGCGTTTGCCGCAAACTCATTGGAACCGTAGATAGCAATAAGGTCGGACTTCTCTAAGATAGCAGGAGCAACTGCAGCACCGTCAGCATCCTTAACTTCTGCAGGGATACCTACATCAATGATAACCTTTGCGCCGGACTTTTCCTTCTTTAAGCTGTCGTGTCCTTCTACGGAAACCTTATCTGCTCCGATAAGCTCTGTCATAGCCTCTACAAATCCCTTGGTTCTTTCTACGATGGACTGAGAGTTGGACTCCTGAGCAACTACACCGATTCTAACGGTCTCACTTGCGCCTTCAATCTTGTCCTTGATTAAAGCATAGGTTTCCCTTTTGCAGCAAGCTTTCCTGCTTCATAGTTGTTGGTGGGAAGCATTTGCCTTGATAGCACCTTCCGGAGCATCGGGTACACGGAGTCAAATCCGATAATGGGAAATATCCCTTATCCATTGCGTTCTGGATGGATCCAATAGAAGCCTGAGTATCCAATGCTGCAAGACAGATTGCAGTAGGTTGCTGAGCAATCGCTGCATCCAAGTACTCAACCTGCTGTGCAATAGCAGACTCATTGTCCGGTCCCTGGAAGGAAACTTCTACACCATATTCTTTTCCTGCCTGCATTGCTCCCTTTTCTACAGCCTTCCAGAACTGGTGCTGGAAGCCCTTAGCAATGACGTTAATCTTCTTGCCTTCTCCGTCTATCTTTGTTTCGACGCTTTCAGCATTTTGCTCTGCTGCAGAGCTTCCTGCTGCTGCAGTAGTTCCCTCGGACTTTGCGGAAGAACCTCCACATGCTGCCAGAGACAGGGCCATCATGCCCGCCAGTGCAACCGCCATAATTCTTTTTTTCATCTTTCTTTCCTCCTTATACCTTTCTTTTTCTATTTAAGATATCCATATACACAGCGAATACTAAGATGATTCCTGTGATAAAGAGCTGATAATGGGACTGTACCCCGATATAGGGGAAACCGATTTTCAGTACAGTCATAATGAACACACCGATGATGGTTCCTAAGATGGAGCCTACTCCTCCGGAAAGGGATGTTCCTCCGATTACTACACCGGCAATGGCATCCAACTCAAAGCCGTTTCCGGTATTGGGCTGTGCTGTGGAGAATACCGCCACATAAGCAATTCCTGCCAAAGCAGCAAAGAAGCCGGAGAAAACATAAGCCAAGGTTTCATATTTCTTTACATTGATACCGGAAAGTCTGGTAGCTTCCTTGTTGGAGCCGATGGATAAAATATATCTTCCGATTCTGGTCTTGTTTAAGACTACTGCCATAATGATGGCACAGAAAGCCAAAAGCAAAAATCCTGTAGGGAAGTTTTTGGGGAATATCCCACCTTCCTTAGTCACCATAAAAATCTCTCTAAACCATGCTCCCTCTGCAGATCCCTGGGGGAAGGAGATGGTCTTTGTCTTAGAAACGATGGAGCCCAATCCTCTGGATACCATCATGGTTCCCAGGGTGGCGATAAAGGCCGGAAGCTCCAAACGGGAAACCAAAATGCCGTTAATCAATCCAAACAAAGAACCGCAAAAGCAGAATCACCAATAGTACCAATGGCATTGGCAAACCGTTTTCCATGAGTGTTCCGCCTATTAAGGCACAACAGATGGCTACCGTTCCGATAGATAAGTCAATTCCTCCTGTGGAAATAACAAAAGGTAACACCGATGGCCATAAATGCTACATAGTAGGCAGACTTGGAAATGTTGGTAAAGGTGGTTCCTTGTAAGAACTAGTCTGTCAGTAGTGAGAAAACCACACATATAATGATTAGGGCAGCTACCACCACTGCCTGCTGGTTTGAAAATAACTTTTTAATCTTCACCTTTATTCCCCCTGTCTATTCGTAGCACAAGTCATAATGGCTTCCTGGTTGACTTCTGCAATATCCAGACAACCTGTCACCCTGCCTTCGCACATAACGATGATTCTGTCGCTCATTCTTAAAATCTCAGGCAGTTCCGAAGAGATCATGATAATGGACTTTCCTTCGAAACCAATCTTCCATCAGCTCATAGATTTCGCTCTTGGCTCCCACGTCGATTCCTCTTGTAGGCTCATCAAAGATTAAAATCTCCGAATCCTTTAACAGCCACTTGGCAATAACCACCTTTTGCTGATTTCCGCCGGATAATTTTTGATGATTTGGCTAACACTCAGCGTCTTAGTTCTCAATTCTTCCACGTACTTTTCGCTTCGTTCCTTACTTCTTTTTCATCAATGAAGAAGCCCTTTTGGAACTTTTCCAGAGAAGCCAGACAGGTATTTTTCCTCAACGGTCTTATCCACCAACAGTCCGTATCTCTTTCTATCCTCGGATAGATAGCCAATTCCTGCCTTAACCGCATCCTCAGTGGATTGAATATCCACTTCCTTCCCGTGAATGAAAATCTTTCCGGGAATCCCGCTTGTCCGCTCCAAGAGCAGTCTTGCCACTTCTGTTCTTCCTGCTCCCATCAAGCCGGAGAATCCCAGGATTTCTCCCTTACGAAGCTCGAAGGAAACATCCTTTACAGCCTTGCCCCGGCTTAAATGCTCACATTTTAGGACTACTTCGCCCCTTCCTTCACCGCCGACTCGGTCTTTTGGATCCATAAATACGGTTCTTCCCACCATCATTTGATGATATCATCCTTAGTGCATTCCTTGGTTATCAGGCTTCCACATACTCTCCGTCACGCATTACCGTTACTTTATCGGAAATGACATTGATTTCATCCATTCTATGGGAGATGTAAATGATTCCGTTCCCTTTTCCCGTAAATCTCGAATAACTTTAAAAAGCTCTTCAATCTCGGAATTACTTAGGGCTGCGGTAGGTTCATCGAAAACAATGACCTTAGCCTGGGTGGAAATTGCTTTGGCAATTTCTACCATCTGCTGCTTTCTACGGTAAAGCTCTCCGATTTTAGCACTTGGCTTAATATGTACATTCAGCTTTTTAAAAAGCTCTTCCGCATCTCTTTCCATCTTCTTATCATCGATGAAGAAACCGCTCATTCTCTCCTGTCCGATAAAAAGGTTTTGTGCCACTGTCAGATCATTCATCATATTTAATTCCTGATGGACAATGGCGATTCCTGCCGCCTCCGACTCGGAAACGGTTTTGTATTCCACTTCTTTTCCTTCAAAGTGAATACTTCCCTCATCCTTGGAATAAATACCGGTTAAAATCTTCATGAGGGTGGATTTTCCTGCTCCATTTTCCCCATCAAGGCTACAACTTCGCCCTTCTGTAATTCCAACTCAGCATTCTTAAGTGCTGCAACTCCGGAGAAAGATTTTTTTGATATTTTTCATTGATAATAAAGCTTCCATAAAATCTCCCCCTTAGTCTTTTTTCGTGCTCACTCTCTGCCCGTAGGTCTTGAATTTTTCCGCCATAAGTTCCATTTCTTCCTTAGGAAGAATAACCGGCTCTCCGATGGCCTTAGCCTTGGTATACACTTCTGAGCAGTACTCAATCTCTTCGATGATGTTAAAGGCATTGAGTAAATCCTTTGCTCCTGCCCAGGATACCGTGATTGCAGGATTACCGCCTTTCTATCCTTCATGGCTCAAAGGCATTTTCCGCAAGCTCCTTGCTGCCGTAGGTAGCATACTTTGCCACCCGAACTGTTTCTCCTGCCACTGCAATCATGTAGTGGGTTGCCGGTAAATCCTCTCTTAAGCAAGCCAGCACGGTGGCATACATGGTGTGGGCATGAATCACCGCATCAATGTCATCCCTATACTTATAGGGGCATGATGTGCTAGCCCACTCGGAGGAAGGACTCTGTTTCCCTCCACCGTATTGCCCTCTAGGTCAATGATAACAATGTCCTCAGGCTGAATTTCGAAAAAGTCGATTCCCGAGGGGGTGATGAGCACATTTCTGTCGCTCTGTCAAAAATACTAGGTTTCCCCCTGTTTCCTTGGTAAGTCCCTTCTGCAATTTCTTTCCGTACTCAATAGAAGCAGTCTTTCCTTTTTCCATTAACATAAGTCTTCCTCTTTTCTTACCGATTCTCTAAAAAGTTTTATCCTCTATTTTCTTGCGAATAGAATAAAACTTCTATAATTTTTAAGCCCCGGCTCCCCGTATAGGGGAGCCAGCACTTTTTCTTTTGGGGCGTTTTTACAGCCCCTTCAGCATTTTCCTACTTATACAAAGGTCCGTAGTAAGCGCAGGCTCTGTAATCCTGTCCCTCTAAATCCGCTGTACCGAAGCCGTTGAAGGAGTGAGGTCTGAAGATTCTTCCCTCTTCCACATTGTGGAATGCCACAGGAATTCTCAGCATGGAAGCTAAGGTCAAAAGTCTATCTCCCACATGGCCTTCTACTGTTGCGCCATGGTTTGCACCCCACTTAGCCATTACGTTATATACGGAATCTGCCGCTCCAACCCCAATCTTTGGTGCAAACCAGGTGGTTGGCCAGGTCTTACTGGTTCTCTCATCCAAAATCTTATGAACTTCGTCCTCCAGTACACAGGTATGTCCTTCAATCACCTGTAAGGTTGGTCCAACTCCTTCTACCATATTTACACGAATCATGGTTACAGGCATCTCTGCCGCTGTCTTAAAGTGGGAGGAGAATCCGCCGCCTCTAAAGTACTCGTAGTCCGCTCTGCACCAGTCGGTAGCTTCGCAGCAAGCCTTGATATCTTCTTCGGTAAGGTTCCACCATTCCTTCATGAGTACCCTTTCCGTTTGCATCCTTTGCACGCGCACTGGCATCTAAACAGCTTGCTCCGGAGTTAATCAGGTGGATAATTCCGTTCTTTGCGTAGCCGCTTAGTTCCTTACCGCTGACTCTCTTTACCGCCTCCGGAGACCAGTAAGTTCTTACATCGGAGAAGATGGGAGCCTTTCCTGTAGAAAGCCATCCAAACATCATTGCCACACCGTTTAAGGTATCGTTCTCTGTGGCAAAGGGAGTGGGCATCTTCTTTCCGTTCCAGTTAAAGCCGGAAGCCATGATTGCCTCGGTAAAGTCCGCATTGGGAAGCCAGTCTGTCCACATTCTCTGTCCCTGGAATCCACCTGCAATGGCATTTCTTCCAAGGGCCTCTTCATGCCAGCCAAGGGCACTTAACTTTGGATTTCCGTAGAGAATATCTCTGACAATCAGCACATGCTTTACACAGAACTCCCACTGCTTGTCATCCGGAATATATCTGGACTTTGTAATAACTTCGGGGAAATTCTTTCCGGCATTGATGTCCATACCTTCCTTACAGTATTCCTTTACCCAAGCCAATGCCTTCTCATATTCTTCATGGTCATAGATTTCCAGATTAATTCTGCGAAGAACCTCTGTCATATCTACCCATCTGTTCTCATTCCCAAATACTTTTTGAAGGAAGTCTACATTTACCACACTACCTGCGATACCCATGGATACCGCACCGATGTTCACATAGGACTTGTTCTTCATAATGCCTACTGCAACCGCAGCTCTGGCAAAATCCAAAATCTTCTTCTGCACATCTTCTGTAATGCTGGTTTCGTCCTTGTCCTGTACTTCGGTTCCATAGATGGAGAAGGCAGGAAGACCTCTCTGTGCGTAAGCTGCCATAACTGCTGCCAGATATACAGCTCCCCAGTCTTTCTGTTCCGTTAAAGCCCCAAACCGCTTTGATGGTATTGGGATTCAAGTCCATAGTCTCCGTTCCGTAGCACCAGCAGGGAGTAACCGTCAGGGTTCCCACTACATTTTCCTTGGAAAAATACTCCTCGCAGATAGCAGCTTCTCCACCGCCGCCAATGGTTGTGGGAGAAATCACTACCTCCACAGGCTCTCCGTCAGGATAACGAAGATTCTCTGAAATAAGCTGTGCAGCTCTCTTCGCCATGTTCATGGTTTGTTCTTCTAAAGACTCTCTTACGCCACCCCATCTTCCGTCAATGGTGGGTCTGATGCCGATTCTTGGATGATTCATATTGCCTCCTTTATAGTTAAAACACTCTATTACCTTAGATTTCCTTGTCAGAAAGAATACTCACGAATTTCGATGCCTCGTAAATCAATTTTCTTCCTGACTCAAGACTATCTATCTCCCCTTCTTTCAGTAAAAGCAGGAGAATATTTCCCAGGGCGGAGCTTTCAAGGAGCCTGCCTTGACCTTCAGCTTTAAATTCTTGGCTATCTTTTCCGCTAGGTACTCTGACCTTGCTCCTCCTCCAATCATCTGAAGTTTGGAGAAAAGTCTTGCCTAAAATGCTCTCAATATCCTCTTTTACTTCTCTGTATTTTTTTCCACCATGCTGGCATAAATCAGCGTAAAGTAGGAAAAGTCTTCCTTGGGAGGCTGCACCCCCTTGGCTAAGAGATAGGCATCAATTTCTTGCTTTACCTTTATGCCTTCTCTTCCGAAAACCTCTGCGTCCATATCCAGTAGACAGCCGGGTTCTGTATCTTTCTTGACAAAGTCTGTGATTTCTGAAAAAGCAATCTTTCTTCCCAGTCTTTCTTCCAGCTCTTCCTTGTACTTTTCCAAAAGATAAAGTCCTGTGATATTTTTAAAGAAAAGAGTTTCCGACTGATAGCTAAGCTCATTGGTAAGATTCCTCTCATAGGCCTCTTTACTGACCAAGGCCTTCTCTACGGAAGTTCCGATTAAAGACCAGGTACCACAGCTTAGGAACAAGGAATTGTTCTCTGCATCCCTTTCCGTCATCAAAAGGGCACTGGCTGTATCGTGTCCGCAAACCGGAATCACATCTATGGATAAGCTTCTAAGCCTCTCCAGCCTTGCATTCTTGGTATTTCCCTTCCATTCTCCTGCTCGCACAATCCGGGAACCAACTCCTTCTTTAATTGAAGCTTTGGAAAATAGATGGTCGAAAGCGGCCTTTTTCGATAAATCGTATAAACCTGTTGTAGACCAAATGCTTTCCTCTCAATCTTTTCTCCTGTCAAAAGGTAGAAAAAAGGTCCGGAATCATTAAGAGCTTATCAGCTTTCTCATAAAGCTCGGTTCCAGCTTCTTTAAAGCCAGAAGCTGATAAACTGTATTGATGGTCATAATCTGGTTTCCGCTGTTTTGGAAAAGCTCAAATTCCTCCATTAAGGCCTTGGCTACTTCTCTTCCCTCGGAGAACTTATCGTCCCTATAGCAATGGGGGGCTTGTAGCAGATTTCCCTCCTTGTCGATTAGGGCCAAAATCCACGCCCCAAGTGTCAATCCCGATACAGGCTACATCCGGGTTTTTCCAAGATAGTCTCCTCAATCTTTCCGGCAAGACTTTCCCAATCCCAGTAGAGTCTTCCGTCCCTTTTTTGAATCTTATGGGACATTCGCATAACTTCTTTGGTGCAAAACTTACCATCTTCTATATAGCCTAAAATCCCTCTGATGGAGGTAGCCCCCATATCAAACGCCAGAACTTTTTTCATAATCCTATCTCCAAACAATAGCCCTAAATCTTATACTAAATCTTATAAACACTTAGGGAGTACTCCCTCTCCACTACTCCTTATAAATGATTTCTCAAGTCATTTTTTAATATCCAGAATATAGCATATTTCATAAAAATAATTGTATCTTTGAACATTTTGTTGGAAATATTTCCTATTTCTGTGCTATACTGTCCAAGAATGAACATTTTTGTTCACGATGGATAAGGAGAAATAAATGGGGATTAATGAAAGAAAAAGAGAAATTGTGGAAAGCCTGAACCAACATAACGGCTTTGCCAGTATAAATTACCTTTGTAAGAAACTTTATGCTTCCCTCGCTCTACGATCTCGTAGAGACCTGATGTCTTTGGAGGAAGATGGCATACTGAAGCGTTCCCACGGCTACGTTTCTTTAGTGGTCAAGTCTGCGAAAGAAAGTCCTATCAGTATGCGGCAAATTGAAAAATTTGGATAAAAACAAAGCATTGCAAGAAAAATGGAGCCGCTAATCAAAGACGGAATGGTAATCTTCTTGGACTCCTCTTCCACCGTCTGTCAGCTGGCTCCTATTTTAAAGACGAAGCAACACCTTACCATCATCACCAATGGTATCAATATTGCCAATGAATTATCCCATGCTCAAAACCTGACCTGCTTTCTTTGTCCGGGCGTTCTGAAGCACAAGAGTCTTTCAATTGTAGAGGGAATTCACCTCCCAATTTATCAAAAAACTTTCATGCAGAACTTGCCATACTTTCCTGTAAAGCTATTCAGGAAAAGGGCATTTTCGAAGGAGATGATTCCCAGGGCTTAGTCAAAAAGCATGATGGAAAATACGGAAAAACCATCCTGCTTTGTGATCATACGAAAGGAAAATGCTGTTGGCTTCTTTAAGCTTGCAGACTTTCAGGCCCTGTCCTGTCTGGTGTCGGATGCCCCTTCTCCCTTCTTTACAGAAGACTTTTGAAGAACAGATTCCAATGGTTATTTACTAAATAGAAATATAAAAAATCGCTCTTTTGACAAATATAAAAAGCTTTCCACAGCATAGCTTAAAATGAGAGGCAATCTGAGCCCGTTGGCACTTGCGAAAAACAAATGAAATGAAGTTTTTTTCGCTTGAGTGTCCACTACGAAGGCGAAGTTAGCGAGCGTGCCTCGAATTTCAAGCTATGCTAGTGAAACTTTCATTTATAAGTCTACAGGAATTTTTATATTCTATAGTTCCTAACCATTTGGAATACCTTCTCCAAATCGTTCTCCGTATTCACCCTCTGTCTCCAGCGGGCTGCATTTTCCAAGCCTTCCATATACCAGGAAAGGTGCTTTCGCATTTCCAAAAGAGCCAAATGCTCTCCCTTAATTTCTACCATCAGTCTTAAGTGCCTAAGCATCATTTCCTTTCTTTCCGAAAGGCTCACCGGCGGCAGCTTCTTCCCTTCAGAAAGAAGGCTCCTACATGCTCGAATCAAAAAGGGATTCCCTTGGATGCCACGGGCCAAAGTGATACCGTCAACTCCGGTGGAAAGGAGCATGGCCAGAGCATCCTCTTCTTGGAAAATGTCTCCATTTCCAAAGACGGGAATCTTCACTGCCTCCTTGGCTTCCTTAATGTATTGCCAGTTGGCCTTTCCTCTATAATATTGCTCTCTGGTTCTTCCGTGAATGGTCACGGAAGCCACCCCGGAGGCCTCCGCCATTTTCATCAAATTCCACCACATTGATAGCATCATCCGTAAAAGCCGATGCGAAAACTTCACGGTAAGAGGCTTCTTCAGGGCTTTTGCCATGGTGCTTAAAACCTGTTCTGCCAAAGGAAGATTGGTCATTAAAGCTGAGCCCTCCTGATTCTGCACCACCTTAGGCACGGGACAGCCCATATTCACATCAATGCCGTCAAAGTCCTCTTCAATACGGCAGGCCATTTCCGCCATTAAAAGCAGGATCAGAGCCAAAAAGCTGTGCCGAAACAAGTCCCGGCTCTCCTTTGTGTTCAAGCAAAGAATCGGTATTTTTGATTACCATAGTAAATAGCTTTCGCTTTACACCATTTCCGTAAAGGATAAGCTTAATCCCATTTCCTTACAAAAAGGATACGGTAGGAAGATCCGTCACTCCCCGCCATAGGAGCCATCAGTATATTTCCGGGAAGCTTTGCAATCCTTTAAGGATATGGGCTGAAAAGAGACTATCTCTTCCCTCTTCTTCCCTCTTTTTCAAGCCTCCTCATAGGAAAAGCCGGATATTCGTGACTTTTTCACGATTTCTTCTATTTTTCCTTTTTCAACTAAGTATTTGATATTGTCCTTCTTTCTTATTTTCTTCTCCAGATTCTGCAATCCCGCATAATACTCTTCCAGCTTGGAAAAGAGCTCCTTATAATCCTTTTTGAATCTGCTTCTTCTTTAGCTCTGCCCCTATCGGATCATAAAGATAGTCTGTCTCCTCCGCAATGCTGATAAGCTCCAGCCTTCCTTCTTCTCCGAATTGCAGGAGAAATACGCCGCCGATTTCCTCGGTGTAAGTTACAGTGATTTTTTGCAGGCTTTCCTGTACCTCTTTTAGGGCAGGAGGGAAAAACGAGGATTGAAAAATATTGCTCTCTATAGGAATTGGCTGCAAAGCACCTTCTCTTCTTCTCTTTTAACGCATCCTGATTCATTGCTTTTTCGTCCATAATCTCTTGCTCCTTTCGGAATTTTTAACCTGCATCATCATAGCATAAAAAGGAAGAAAGCCAAAACCCTATGCTTTCTTCCTTTTTATCCTAAGGGAAACTCCCCCCTGATATTCTGTCCTCCATAAACACGGCTACAGAAGTGCTTTTAAAAAGATAATTATAGAATCATTTTTAGCAATAGGCCTCTCTTTTATCTTACCAAAAGCTGGGCAATACGGTACTGCTCCTCAGAAATATCCTTCTTCATGCGCAGTGCTTCCTGAATATCATAGTCCACGAATTCACCCTTTTTATAAGCCACCAGGCGATTGGACTTTCCTTCCAAGAGAAGTTCCACCGCTCTTGCGCCCATGATAGAGGCGTAATAACGGTCCTTACAGGTTGGGGATCCGCCTCTTTGCATGTGTCCCAAAATGGTTGCTCTGGTTTCAATACCGGTAGCCGCCTCAATACGCATTGCCATAGAAGAAGAATGTCCAATACCCTCTGCATTGATGATGATATAGTGCTTCTTTCCTCTTTTTCTACTTTCGATAATACGGTTAATAATGGCCTGCTCATCTCCCTCGTACTTTTCAGGAAGAAGAATTTCCTCTGCTCCGTTTGCTACACCGCACCAAAGAGCAATGTATCCTGCATGTCTTCCCATTACTTCGATAATGGAACAACGCTCATGGGAAGTAGATGTATCACGAATCTTATCAATAGCCTGCATAGCGGTATTGATAGAGGTATCAAAGCCAATCGTATAATCAGTACAGGCAATATCCAAGTCAATGGTTCCCGGAACACCGATGGTATTAATCCCTAAGGAAGAAAGCTTTCCCGCTCCCATAAAGGATCCGTCTCCACCGATAACTACCATGCCGTCAATGCCGTGCTTTTTACAAATCTCTGCACCCTTTTTCTGTCCTTCCGCAGTGGTAAACTCCTTACATCTTGCGGTATACAGTACAGTACCTCCGCGGCTTACGATATCAGAAACAGAATGGCTGTCCATCTCCTTGATTTCTTCCTCTAAGAGCCCTGCATAACCACGCATAACGCCCTTCACCTTCAAGCCATTGTGAATTGCGGTTCTTACTACAGAACGAATTGCCGCATTCATTCCGGGGAGCATCCTCCGGAAGTTAAAAACACCAATGGTTTTACTGCTTTCCTGCCATAACTGCCTCCAATCTATCACCTATATGCTTTATTTTATCTAAAAACTATTTTTATTTGGCAATAAACTATCTCGCCATTCCTATCCACTATTCCAAAAGCTATTCTCTGCCTTTATAAATAATCGTTTTTGTTCTCTGTATTTATTTCTGAACAAGTACACTATCTTACAGTATCCTTAAGCATTTTTCAAGGATTTTACTTGTTCTTTCACATTTTTCCGGACCTACAATTTTTGCAAGATTTTCCAGCAATTCTTGGGAAGATTGTACAGCATAAAAACTTCCTAAGCGCTTAATAGCCTTTTTCCTTCCGTAGGTAAATGGCCACGGTGCTTTCGCCCCCCTCTTGAGACAGACATTCCAAAACTTCCTTTTCCTTCTCCAGATAGGCCTCTTTGTCGGAAAATTGTAACCAAATTTCTTTCGGCAAATTTTCAAAAGCTATAATTTTTTCCGCAATCAATTTCCCGTTGGCTTCATCATTCATCTGCACTCTGCCGTAGACAAAAGACCTTCTTGTCCTCCTGAATCAGCTCCTCCGTAAGCTCGTAGGTCTTAGGAAAAACCACCACTTCCATGGAGCCAGTATTGTCTTCCAATGTCACAAAGGCCATCATGTCATTTTTCTTGGTAATCCGACGGTTAATGCCGGTAATCATCCCCCTACGGTACAATACTCATCATCCACAAGATTCTTCTCTTCCTCTATCGCTTCCAAAGAAAAATCTCTGGCTCTTCTGGTGCAGATCTGTTTTAAAAGGGCTCTGTCACTGTCCAGAGGATGCCCGGAGAGATAAACACCTAAAGCATCCTTTTCATTTCGTAAAAGCTCTGCCTTGGGAAATTCTTCCAAATCCGGAAAAAAATCAACTCAAATTCCTGTCTTTCCTCCGCCTCTTCGCCTAAAAGATCCAAAAGGCTCATCTGCCCTGCAATCTGATCCTTCTTTCCCTTCTGCAAATCCTCCAAAACCTCCGGAAGCATCACCAGCTTTTCCCTTCTGTTTCCTTCCAGATTGTCAAAGGCTCCTGCATGGATAAAGGACTCCATGGCCCTTCTGTTAATACCTCTTTGACTTAGTCGCTGTACCAAATCTTCAAAGTTTCTAAAGGGTCCGTTCTTTCTTTCCAGAATAATCTGTTCCACGGCGGATCTTCCCGCGCCTTTACCGCGGAAAGGCCGTATCGAATCTTTCCATCCTTCACGGAGAAGCCCACCTCCGCCAGTTGAATATCCGGTGGCAATATCTCTATTCCCTGTTCTCTGGCCACTTCGATATACTCAGCGGTTTTCACCGTGTTATCCATAAAGGAGCTCATGGTGGCGGCGTAGAATTCCGGAGCATAGTAATATTTTAGGTAGGCGGTTTGATAGGAAAGCAGGGCATAGCTTACCGCATGGGACTTATTGAAAGCATACTTGGCAAAGTCAATCATCTTGTCATAAATCCGATTGGCCACCTCTTCGGAAATTCCCTTGGAAATGCAGCCTGCAATGCCTTCTTTTTCATTGCCGTAGACGAAGCTCTGCCTTGCCTCCTCCATGACGGAGGTTTTCTTCTTGGACATAGCTCTTCGTAAGAGATCTGAGCCGCCCATGGTAAAGCCGGCCAGGTCTCGCACAATCTGCATAACCTGCTCCTGATATACGATTACCCCATAGGGTATTTTGCAGGATGGATTCCATTTCCTTACAATCGTAATGTACCGTATCAGGATTCTTCTTTCCGGCAATGTAATCCGGAATAAAGTCCATGGGACCCGGTCGATACAGAGCCACTCCCGCAATAATATCATCCAAACAGGAGGGCTGTAATCGCTTCATAAAGTTTACCATTCTCGCAGATTCTAGCTGAAACACTCCTGCACAATCTCCTTTGGACAGCATGGCATAAACCTTGGCATCGTCATAGGGCAGTTTGTCCAAGTCCAGCTTCACCCCGTGATTTTCCTCTATAAATCGAAGGGCATCCTGAATCACCGTCAGGGTTCGAAGGCCTAAAAAGTCCATCTTTAATAAGCCCAGCTCCTCTATGGTGGTCATGGTAAACTGGGTGGTAATGGAACCGTCGGAGCCTCTGGACAGCGGCACATAGTCGGAAACCGGACTTCCGGCAATCACCACTCCCGCCGCATGCATGGAGCTGTGCCGGGAAGTCCCTCAAACGAAGGCACATGTCTATCATTTGCTTGGTTTCCTCTTCCGTATCATAAAGATTTTTTAACTCTTTACTGACACTCAGCGCCTTTTCCAAGGTCATATTTAATTCGTTTGGTACAAGCTTTGCCAGCTGGTCACATTTGGCATAGGGAATGTCCAATACTCTTCCCACATCTCGGATTACTCCTCTTGCCGCCAGGGTTCCGAAGGTAATAATCTGGCTGACCTGCTCTTTTCCATACTTCTTTCCCACATAGTCAATAACTTCCTGTCGTCTTTCGTACTCAAAGTCCACGTCTATATCCGGCATGGTTACACGCTCCGGATTTAAAAACGCTCAAAAGCAGCTGATGTTCTATAGGGATCACATCCGTAATCCCTATGGCATAGGCCACAATGGAGCCTGCTGCAGAGCCTCTTCCCGGCCCCACCGCAATGCCGTGGGTTTTGGCAAAATGAATGTAGTCCCAAACCACCAAAAAATAGTCTACAAAGCCCATATCGGAAATGGTATTTAACTCATAGTAGAGCCTGTCCTTATTTTCCTGCCGGATCTCACCGTAGCGTTTCTCCAGCCCCTTAAGACAAAGCTCCTCCAAGTAGCTGTAGGCGGTATGCCCCTCCGGCACAGGGTATTTCGGCAAATGATATTCCCCGAAAGTAATGTTCACCTGACAGCGCTTGGCAATCTTCCCGGTGTTTTCCAAAGCTTCCTTCGCATAAGGAAATAACTCTTCCATTTCCTCTTCGCTTTTGATATAAAAACTGTCCTCCGGGATAGCGCATTCTATCCTCGTCCATCAGTTTCCGGTCTGCAAACAAAAGCAGGATGTCATGGGCCTTGGCATCCTCCTTATAGGTATAATGAATATCATTGGTCACCACCAGGGGAATCCTGATTTCTTCATGTAAACAAGCATACCCTGATTCACCAGCTTCTGCTCCGCATAGCCGTGGTCCTGCATTTCCAAAAAGAAATTTCCCTTCCCGAAAATGCCTTCATAGCGGAGTGCAGCCTGCTTTGCCTCCTCATACCGGGAAAGCCGCAAGTTTCTGGATACCTCTCCCGCAAGGCAGGCAGACAGGGCAATGATTCCTTCATGGTATTTTTCCAAAACCTCATAGTCCACTCTGGGCTTATAGTAATAGCCCTCAGTGAAGCCCAGGACACCAGCTTCATCAGGTTATGGTATCCTATCATTTTCCGCAAGAAGCACAAGATGATAGTATCTGGCCTCCCCCTTTTGGATAAAGCGTTCCTCCATGGAACGACTTAGGTAGATTTCCGAGCCCAGAATAGGATGAATCCCCTGTTTCTTCGCCTCTTTATAAAAGTCAATCACACCGTACATCACCCCATGGTCAGTCAGGGCAATGGAGTCCATCCCCAGCTCCTTCACCCTGGCAATCATCTCCGGAATCTTACCGGAGCCGTCCAACAAACTATAACTGCTATGTACATGTAAGTGTGTAAATGCCATCTTCTATCCTTCTATATATACACTTGCCATAAGCACTTTAAGTAAGCACTATGCTACTGTAATCACTTTTCCATAAGCGCTGTCAATTTCTATCTATACTGTACAGGCTAATTTCCGGATTGCCTAGTCTTTCTGTATGTAAAAAGGAGCTCGTTTCCGAGCTCCTCTGTTTAAATCGCTTCTCCAAGAAGATATCCGCTGATTGCTGAAATAGCATCCTCTTCGTCTTCTCCCTCTGCAGATACATATAGCTCTGCGCCGTTATTAATGCCGAGTGCCATCATTCCCATAATGGATTTTGCATTTACTCTTCTGCTTCCCTCCGTCATATAGATGCTGGATTGAAAGCGACTGGCAATCTGTACGAGCATCGCCACCGGATGATCGTCTGTTTTACTTGTTAAATTAACGGTTACATTACTGTCTTTCATGGTCTGTGCCTCCCTGGTGCATTTGAGCTCCCTAAACGCAGAGTGTTGCCACTCCATCCTCAGTTCCAAAGCTGTCTGTCTAAATTGTCTTGAAAATGCAGGCCTAACCAATGTACCTTTGCGAGGAAAGCTCCTCTTTAGCATATTTTGATTTTATTTGAATTCCAATTCTTATGCGAAGCAGATTGTTCCTCCCGAAGTTCTTTTGCAATTCTGGCCAATTTACGCAGGCGATGATTCACCCGCTCTTTCCGATAGGGGTTCTAATCCCTGAGCAAGTTCCTCTAAAGAAGCATCCGGATATTGCAAACGACGCTTTGCCACCTCTTGCAGGGCCTTCTCCAGTTGATCCAGTCCTAAGACTTCCTCGATGTATTGAATTTCTTCCTGCTGCTTTAAACTGGCTTTTCACGGTGCGATTAATGTTTGCGGCTTCAAAGTTTACGCGCCGGTTCACATTTTCGCTGACCTCCTTTAAAATGCGGGCATTCTCCAATTCCATCAAGGCATCCACCGCCCCTAAGAGTTTTAAAACATCTGCGATTTCCGAAGCATCCTTGAGATATACCATCATGATTTTTGCCTCTTTTTCCCTGCTTTTGGGTGTGAGAGAATAATGCCGTAGAATTTCTTCTACTTCCCTACCATCCTCTGCTTCAGAAAAGACAAATTCCAAATGATATTCTTTTTGAGGGATTAGTTACAGAAGCGTTGGAAAGAAAAATCTGTCTTAGTTTTTCACTTCTTCCCTTCTCATCATCCGCCTTCATATTAAAGGTTTTTCTAAAGCTGTAAAGTCAATTCTCCTAGCTCCTCCTTGACTTTCCCGGGAAAAAGAGCTTTTTGCTTGTTTTCTGCTGTCATCTTTTTGTCTCTTGGCAAATTTTCTATGTTATTTTTCCATAAATTTTTCTATTTTTATGAAAATTTTACGTTTTTCTCCATTTATATCATTTCCTTTATATCTCTATGTTCCAGTGCTATCCCATAATCCGCAGTATCCTTTAGGGATTGATACAATTTTTCCGCCATAGTCACGGATCGATGTTTCCCTCCGGTGCAAGCCAGCCCCAGTACCAGCTGGTTCTTTCCCCTCCGCCACATAAAGAGGAAGAAGAAAATGAAATAAATCCACTAGTTTGTCTAAAAAGATTTGTGCATTCCCATCCTGAAACACAAATTCCTGTACCGCCTTTTCCTCTCCGGTATGGGTCCGTAAATCCGGGTCATAATAGGGGTTTGGTAAGAAGCGCAGGTCAAAAAGAAGATCCAAGTCCTCCGGCATTCCGTATTTAAAACCGAAGGAAAGAATGGAAAGCTGAAGATTTTGATACTTCTTCTCCTCCTGTACAATCTCCTTAAGCTGCTGCCGGAGATTTTTGTTAAGAGTCTGGAGGTATCAATGATTAAATCCGCCTTCTTTCGAAGAAAGGCCATCTTCTCTCTTTCCTTTGTGATGCCATCCTGAATCCTGCCTTCTTTGGACAGAGGATGACTTCTTCTGCTTTCCTTATAGCGTTGAATCAGCACTTCATCACTCGCATCTAAGAAAAGAATGCGAAAGGGCACCTTCTTTTCTTCTCGCCAGCTTTTTCAATTATCTTTTTCCAATTCAGCTCTTTTCCGTTTCTGCTGTCAATCCCTAAAGCTGTCCTTTGTTCATTTTCCCTACTGGAGAGTAAGAGCTCCAAAAAAGAATTCATAAGCCCTATGGGCAGGTTGTCAATGCAGTTAAACCCAAAGTCCTCCAAATGCTTCAGACAAACGGTTTTTGCCCGCCCCTGCTCATTCCGGTTACAATTAAAATTTCCCCCACAGCTTTTACCTCTGTTTCTAAACGCAGTCCCTGCTTTTCTTCCACAATTCGAATCACTTCCCTGATCAGTTGGTAAATCTCTTTGGCGCTGGCTCCTCCTAAATTCACCACAAAGCCGCAATGCTTATCGGATACTGCCGCCCTTCCCATTTGAAAGCCCCTTAATCCGCTGACTTCAATAAGCCGGGAAGCATAGTCCCCCTCCGGTCTTTTTAAAAGTGGAGCCTGCTGAAGGCATGTCTAAAGGGCTGTTTTTCTTCTCTTCTAGCCTGAAAATCCTGCATTTTTCCCGTATTTCCGCCGGATTTCCCTTTTCTAAGAGAAAGCTTGCCTTTAGGCATAGGTCTTTCTCCGAAAGACAGGGAATGTCTATAGGAAAAGTCCATTTCAGAAAGTTCTTTTTCCAAAAGTTCTCCCTTTTCATTTAAAAGTAGCCCTTTATAGAAGAAATCCTTAATTTCTCCTCCATAGGCACCGGCATTCATTTTCACCGCTCCCCCAAGGGTTCCCGGAATTCCGGAGAGGGGTTCAAAACCGGTGTAGCCGGCTTCCATGGCGACCTCCGCCATTTTCTTTAAGGTACATCCTGCTTCCGCTTCCAACAGCCCCCGGCCGTCCTCCTGTTCTTTAATACGGCAAGCGGATAAGTTGTCTTTCACCAAAATCACTGCCTCATCCACCCCTTCATCAGAAACCAAGAGGTTAGAGCCGTTTCCCAAAATCAAATAAGAACGCCCCTCTTTGTAGAGTTCCTGTACCAGTTCCTGCACTTCTTCTATAGTAGAAGGAATATAAAAGTCCTTCGCTTCTCCCCCAACCTTAAAGCTGGTATAGTCCTTTCAAGCTCTGTCCCGTCTATGTTCCATTCTGCTCTCTTTCCTACATTCATCTTCTGATGCTTCCTGTATTAATCCTATAAATATCCCTGTACGAATACTCCGGCTCTTCCTGTATTAATCCTCTGAATCTTCCTGTCGTTTCATATTGGCGGTTACTCGCTCATAAAGCACCTGAGCTGCATTGTAGCCCATCTTCTTTGCCCTGTTGTTAATGGCGGGACATTCCACAATAATAGCTACATTTCTTCCCGGACGAATAGGGATATCATAGCTGATCACCTTATTTCCCAGAAATTCCATATAATTGTCTTTAAGTCCCAGGCGATCATAATCCTTTTCCTTAGACCACTCCGCCAGATTAATCACCATGTTTAAGGTCTGAGTATCTTTTACAGACTCCACACCGAACATCTGCTTAACATCAATAATACCGATACCCCGAAGTTCAATAAAATGCTTGGTAATATCCGGGGCTGTTCCCACCAAAGACTCATCGGAAACCTTTCTTAACTCCACCACATCATCACTGACCAAGCGGTGACCTCTCTTAATCAGCTCCAAGGCGGCCTCGGACTTTCCGATACCGCTGTCCCCCATAATCAGAACGCCTTCACCGTACACATCTACCAGTACCCCATGGACGGTAATCATGGGCGCCATCTTTACCTTTAGCCAGCGGATAATTTCACCCTCCAGCTCCGTTGTGGGTCTGGGACTGGACAAAAGCGGAATCCCTGCCTCTTGACAGGCGGAAATCATACAGGAGTCCGGTTCAATATCTCTGGCATAAATTATGCAAGGGATGGGATACTTGGTGATTTCATTATAGCGAGCTCTTCTCTCCGGTCTGTCCATCCGCATTAGGTATGCAGTTTCCACATTTCCGATAATCTGTACTCTTTCGGAATCAAACTGGGCAAAGAAACCGGCAAGCTGCAAGGCCGGACGGTTTCACATCAGGAATCGTCATAAAAATATTATCCGTATCCAATTCCGGAGTCAGATTCTTTAAATTTTCCTTCTTAATCAGCTCCGATACACTCACCTTTATCTGTACTTTTCATCAAACCTCCTACCCTTCGGAATGCCTTTCCTCCGCTTGTATGCTTATCTTTTAGCAGTATAGGTTTTTCAGGGTAAAATTGCAATCCTTTTCAAGCTATGCTACACTCCAAGAAATGCCAAATGAAATCCTAAAATAAGCACCCTAAAACCGGCGGAAAGGGGGAGGAAAGAGAAATGAAAAAAGACAGAGCCATCGGTATTTTTGATTCCGGTCTAGGAGGACTCAGCGTCTTAAAGCGTCTCCAAGAAGAACTCGGGGAGGATTTATTTTCTTCGGAGATCAAAAAGCACGCTCCCTATGGAGAAAAAGTCAGAGGAAGAAGTGCATTCTCTTTCCTCTCCGCCTATCGTTTTCTACAGGAAAGAGGAGTAAAGGCCACCGTTATTGCCTGTAATACCGCTACCTCCGCAGCTGCCCCCTATCTTCGGGAACTGTTTCCGGAGGATATCATTATCGGTATGGAGCCCGCGGTAAAAGCCCGCCGTGGAACATTTGCATGCCTTAAAGCATTTGCCAAATGCGGAAGCTATACTGTCTTCGAGTCTTTACAGGCCTCGAGTCTTTGCAGACCTCGGAGTCTTTGCAGGCCCTCGAGGTCTTTGCAGGTCTCTGAGCTTTTGCAGGACTTCAAAGATCGGGTAAGCAGGAACAATCCTCCTAAGATTTTGATTATGGCGACAGAACATACCATCAAGGGGAAAAGACTGCAGCAGCTGATTTCCGTTTTCGCCCATCCCTCTCAGTTTCTTCTGCTCCCTCTCCGGGCATTGTCCGGATCTTGGAAAGCAGGCAAGGGGGATAGTCCGGAAATGCAGGACTACTTAGAGAGCTTTTGCTTCCTTACCAAAAGAATCCATTTCCTCCATTGTATTAGGTTGTACCCACTATCCCTTTGTTAAGAAGCAGATTCAAAAGGCACTGCCCTATCCGGTGGTTTTTTGATGGCGCTGAGGGAACCGCAAAGAAACAAGACATCGCCTGGAGGAAAAGGGGCTTTTAAAGGAAGGAAGTCAAGAGGGAACTGTACAGCTCTTTAGCAGTAACGAGGACAGCTCCTTTATAGAAGAATTTTATCGAAAAAATTGCCTCTCCTAAAACTTGGAAAGCCTTAAAAAAATCTTGGAAATTTTGATGGAAAAATTTTTAGAAAAGTTCTTGACAAGTTTTCAGTTTTAGTATATTGTACGGGTGCCATGAAAAGCGGCGAAACAAGCGCCCTTAGCTCAGCTGGTAGAGCAGTAGACTCTTAATCTATTTGTCCAGGGTTCGAGTCCCTGAGGCGCAGTTTCTAAAGAATGTTGGAAGAGCAACATTCTATTTTTCTAAAGACTTTTGCTACGCCTTTCTCTTTCTTAAAAGCTTTGCTATACTCTGATAGAAATAACTTTTGAGTAAAGGAGATTCTTATGCAAAAGATTTTAGTTTGTGATGATGATAAACAAATCGTAGAAGCGATTTCCATATATCTTACCGGTGAGGGATTTCAGGTAATCAAAGCCTTTTGACGGCTACGATGTTCTGAAGATTTTTAGAAAAGGATAGCGTCGACCTGATTATTTTGGATGTTATGATGCCCGGTCTTGACGGTATTCGTACCACCTTGAAGATTCGGGAAAAAAGTTCCATCCCCATCATTATCCTAAGTGCCAAGAGTGAGGATACGGATAAGATTCTGGGCTTAAACATCGGCGCGGATGACTACATCACCAAGCCCTTTAATCCATTGGAAATGGTAGCTAGAGTAAAGTCTCAGCTTCGTCGTTATACCCAGCTTGGCAATATGAATGAGCAGTCCAAGGGGGAAGCCATTTACAGCTGTGGCGGTTTAGTGATTAACGATGATACCAAAGAGGTTTCCGTTGACGGAGAAATCGTAAAAGCTAACGCCTATCGAGTATAACATTCTCCTGCTTTTTGGTACGAAATGCAGGGAAAGGTCTTTTCCATTGATGAGATTTATACCTCCATTTGGAATGAAGAAGCCATCAGGGCGGATAATACCGTTGCGGTACATATTCGTCATATCCGGGAAAAAATCGAAATCAACTCCAGAAAGCCCAAGTACCTTAAGGTTGTTTGGGGCGTTGGCTACAAGATAGAAAAGCAGGGAAAGAGCGAGGAATAAGCATGAAACGTCTTGCCCCTTTTATGCTTCATTTTTTTATCCTTCTGGTTTTTTTCTTAAGCTTAACGCTTTTGCATTTTTGCTCCCAAGGAAGTGACACCATTGCTTTCTGCAGGAAAAAGATTACCTTTTCTTCCTCCAGCTTTGACAGCGCGGTTTCGGAAAGCATCAACGACATCTTTGACTACATTGATTTAAGAGATCTTTTTGAAACCAGGGGAAACTTGGTTTAAACCATACCATAGCCCAGAGTGAAAGCAACGGGGCAACCCGCTCTTACAGTCTGGACTATGTAATTAAGTATGCCCGTTCCATGGGCTATTATTTGAATGAAAAAAATGAAATCATGGAGGATGGACCTGCCACCGTTACCAAAGAGCAGGACGAAAAGGAGCACCAGATTAAGGTTACCTATCGGGCCTACCTTCCAGACTACCAGCCTGCCAGCCCTGCTGACGGCTTTTATGAGTCTTGGAAAACTGGCCAAGGAAGCCTTAAGTTATTTGGCCAAGTACTATGCCATCCGCTCCCGTTATTTTGACCAGAGCTCCAACTTTCATTTTTATGTAGCCTACAGTAACGGAAATAACTCTACTTATTACAACAATGTGGCAGGAGGCACTGCGGAAAAAATTCAAAAACTGGGAAAATACCTTTTCACGGACTCCTCTTCCTTGGAAATCAAAAGCAATTTAAAAACCATTCCCTCCAATGTGGTTCCCCTCTTGGAAGCCAGAGATCCCTATCAGGATGGCTCCTATGTTTTTGCCGCAGGAGTGGATACCAACTTTTCCCATACAGGATCAGTATAAGAGCATGATGGAGGAATACAGCTTCCGGAGAAGCCTGAGTATTCTTGGCGTGGTGCTGTTCTTTGGCAGTATTCTTGCCTTTCTTTTTAAGCTTTGCTACTCTACTGCTCCGATACAGGTCAGGGGAGAAAAATCGTCAAATGATTCTCTATGCCGTTGACCGTCTTCCTTTGGAAGCGATTCTAGCCATCAGCGTATTTTAGTTTTTCTTTGCGGAAGTCTTCAACCGTTACTTTTTGACAGCTTAATTTTGGTTTTGGGAAAATTACGGACCCCTCTTTCTTCCATAGAATTGGACTTTTTCTTTACGCTACATAGTTTTCTCCTCTCTTACTATCTTTGGTAAGGCAGATGAGAAAGGAATCCTATTTTCTCCTCCTACTGCAGAAGAATCTGGAGCCTTTTGAAAGCACTCTTTCTGCCAGCAGCTTTGCCCGTTCCAAACTCTATAGTATATTGCTCTTTGTTTTGCCGAACTTTTTAGGGTATAGGACTCTTTGGCTATAATATGTATTGCTTCTTTCACCACAAGAGCTTATTACATCTAGGCTTTAGCCTCTTGCTGCTCTTCCTTTTGGTCTCCATTGATTACTATAGCTATTCCATCAGCAGAGGCCTAAAGGCGGCAGTAACGGAGCAGGTAAAGGCGGAGCGTTTGAAAACCGACCTGATTACCAATGTTTCCCATGATTTAAAGACCCCCTTACCAGCATTATCAGCTATGTGGATCTTTTTAAAGAGGGAAAAATATTGAAAATCCCAGAGTGCAGGAATATATTACCGTTTTGGAGCAGAAGTCCAGCCGTTTAAAAAATCTGACAGAGGATTTGGTGGAGGCCAGCAAGGCCAGCTCCGGAAATATCACTTTGGACCTTATCCCCATTCACTATACGGAGATTTTACAACAAAGCCTTGGAGAATTTGAAGACAAACTGGCTGCCCGCTCCTTACAGGTTCTAACCACACTCCCCCAGGAAGATATTATGATTCTGGCAGATGGAAGACAGCTTTTCCGCGTGCTGGAAAATCTATTGAACAACTGTTGCAAATATGCCCTACTGGGCAGCAGGATTTATATAGAGCTTCAAAAGGATGAGGAACTGGCCACCTTTACCATGAAAAATATTTCCGAAGCTCCCCTAAATGTTTCCCCGAGGAATTGACGGAGCGTTTTGTCCGGGGAGATGTAAGCAGAAGCACCGAGGGCTCCGGACTTGGCCTGTCCATTGCCAAAAGCTTGACCAAGCTGATGAATGGAAAAATGAAGATAGAAATCGACGGAGATTTGTATAAGGTTTCCCTCTCCTTCCCCCTGGTAAAGGAAGAAGCATAAAAACCGGGCTTGCAACTATAGTACAAATACAATGCAATCAAAGAGAAGTAAAGGATAGAACATGATTTTCAAAAAGTACTTGTATCGTATAAGCAGAAGGAAAAAGCGGCAGTTCCTTAGGGATACTCTGCTTTCTTTTGCTTTTTCCTGCATTTTCTCCCTTTGCTTTTTCCCATACCGCTTATGCGGAAGGATGGCCGGGATGCACAGATCTGATTGAGGCGGATGGAGCTTTGTTAATGGATGCCAAGTCCTCCACCATTCTTTATGCTAAAAATGAGAATACCCATTACTACCCGGCTTCCATTACCAAGGTCTTAACCGCCATTGTGGTGCTGGAGCATGTGGAGAATCTGGAAGAAAAAGTGACCTTTTCACAAGAAGCTACAAGGGGCAATCTGGAAGCCAATTCTACGGTAATTGCCGCCTCTCCCGGAGACAAATTAAGTGTCCGGGACTGTTTATACAGTCTGCTTTTTACATTCCGCTAACGACTGTGCCAATGCTTTTGGCAGAGCATGTGGCTGATCCAATGAAAAAGTTCGCGGAGCTTATGAATCAAAAGGCTCAGGAAATCGGCTGTGAAAATTCCCATTTTACTAACCCCTCCGGTTTGAATAATCCGGAGCACTATACCAGTGCTTTAGATATGGCGAAAATCATGCAATACGCCATTAAAAATCCTACCTTCTGCCAGATTGATGCTACTCAGGTCTATACCCATGGTCCCATTATCAAGTATCCGGATCCCAATGCCCCGGAAAATACCATTTATGCCCATCATAAGATGATGAAAAAGAGTAGCAAGGAGTATTACAGCGGAGTATTTGCAGGAAAACCGGCTACACCATGCTTGCAGGAAACACCCTGGTTACCGCCTGCAAAAGAGGAGATACCACTTTAATTTGCGTTATTTTAAATGGACATAACTCCCAGTATAGAGACAGTAAAAAATTATTTGACTTCGGCTTTTCCAACTTTAACTCTTATCCGGCAGAAAATAATGATCCACGATTTGCTCAGTTGGAAAACCACTGGACTGTAGATGGACTTCCCTTGGTGGAGGGACTTCATTTTACTGTAGGAAGAGATGAACAGATCTGTCTTCCTAAGAATATTCCCTCAAGTGACATTGCCTCTACCCTCTCCTATGACATTACCGAGGAAGAAAAAGCCAGCGGTAAGGTGGCTAAGCTTCTCTACGAATATGACGGCAAAACCGTAGGTACTGCCTATGTGTATTTAGAAGATGGAGCCAAAGCACAAGAAACAGAGGACCTTCCCAATACCTCTTTGAAAAAAACGGAGAATATTCCCAAGCAGATTTCCGTAGCCATGGAAAATCAGGAAAAGGTGGAAAAACACCGAAGAGGATTCCCCTGCTGTGGAAAAAACAAATAATGCCCCCATTATCTTTGATAAAAAGGCGGGAAAGATCATTCTACAAAAGCCCATTGTTCGGGTATTACAGATTCTCTTTGCTATCGTAGCTATCGTGCTTCTTTCCCTGCTCTTTCTCTACCTCTTCCAAAGACGGGAAGAATTCTACAGAGCCAGAAGAAGAAAAAGAATGTTAAAGCTGACCAAAGACCTCAGTAGAGCACCAAGCGAGATCTTCTTTTGGAAAAGCGTAAGCGGAGAAAAAAATAAAGCCTAAAAAGAATCTCTTAGGCTTTTATTTGGTATGGCTAAGGGAAGCGATATAGTTTTTAGGAAATGTCGCAGAAATTTTAGAATATCCTTCTTGTTCTCTTTTCTTGGCATGATAAAATTCACAATGGATTGCTATTATTTTTAAAGCATTTTGTCGTAATACTATATGGATTTAATTGAAAATAAAAATGGCGAAATAGAGTGAAAATTAATTTTAGGAGGTAGGAAATGGCGACATTGCATATTTTTGATTCCAAATGCAGACAGTGTACATGATTTTTGTGGGGATTACAGAGAGTTTAACTTCGATATGGATTTAGGAGACGGAAACCGTATGGTAGATGCCAAGTCCATTCTTGGTATTCTCTACCTTGGTGTAGGAAAGGTTCGTAACCTGATTGTACCTGAGGAGAGAGTGAAGCTTGTAGAAGAAAAGCTTTCTTCCTTCTTGGTAAAAGAATAAAAACTCAGTTAATCCGTCCCTGCAGTTTTTGCAGGGATTTTTATTTTGTCCGATAACTCAAAAATGGACTGTAGAAATCAAAATATATTTTCTAAGCAATATAGGTCTGAAATTGGGGCACGCTCCGCTAGCTTAATCCTATTGTATTGATGGACTGTATTTATTATAAATATGAGCTCTAATACAGTATGGGTCTATAATCAGGGCACGCTCCCGCTAACCTCGCCTTCGTAGCAGTACTAACTTCAAGCTTCGCTTTGCTCGCTTTCAGTAAGTACTGACGGGCTCAGATTACCCTTATTATAGAACCCATACTGCATTATTCGCTTCACTTATTGATTTTACAGTCCTTCACTTCGCCGGTTTTTCGCAAGTACCGTCAAACTTTGACTACCCCATTTTCAGACTTATCTTGCCGAAAGTTTCTTTATTATTTTCAGTCCCTTCCGTAATTTCTTTAAAAATCAATCAAATAAATCTTCCGGTTTTTGCCCGAGTCTGCTGGACAAAATTCCATTTTCCGTAAAACGCTTGGTTTGTCCTGCATTATAGCCTCTTCCATCGGTTTTCAGAACTCTTCGAATCTCCATCTTATCCGTTATAGAAGCTCTCCACAAAGGAATATCCAGGGTACAATCCTCATCTCCGCAATAAATAATAATCAGAGCAATCTGCCTCACTGCATCGAAGAAAAGGTAACCCAATTTTTCCGCTCTTTAAGAGCATAAGGTTTCCCTCTCTTAAAGCCTTGGAGTTCTTTCTGTTGGAAATCAGATAACGATGGTATTCAATAATTCCAAATCTTCTTTTCCCCAGGGATAGGTTCTTCGACAATCCAGCTCCGTCCATCCATACACTCCGACCTCATCACCATAGAAAAGGGTTGGTGCTCCCGGCCAGGTAAACAAGAGCATGGAAGCCAGACGGAACAAGCCAAAGTCAATGCCGATTCCGGCATCATCAAAACCGTCCTTCATTCTTCCGGCTCTTCTGTTGGTTCTGGTTAAGAAACGGGAATGGTCATGGTTGGAAAGCTGGTTCATCGCCGCATCCAAGGCATTTTTCCGGAAGCTTAGCCATGTTGTAACGCTGTGGTATTAAAGAAGAGCTCTCCATCTCCGAATTTCTCCGGCTCTGCCCGGTCAGAATGCTTCTCCATGCCGGTTGGAACCAGCTCACCGGTTCCATAAAGGCGTCGTAGTTCATGATGCTGTCCCACTCCTGCCCCTTCAGCCAGGCACTGGGATTTCCGTAATGCTCAGCCAAAATCACCGCATCCTCATTGGCTTCCTTAACCGCCTTCCGGAACTTCTTCCAGAATTTATGGTTGTAGGCTTCACTGTGTCCCAAATCACTGCCACATCCAAACGCCAGCCATCACAGGAAAAATGGTGGACTGATCCATTTTTGCTATGGCAAGAATCTCTTCCTCCAGCTTAATGGCATTTTCATAATTCAGCTTAGGCAGGGTATCATTTCCCCACCACTTCTCATAGTATCATTCTCCGGCCAGTCCGCCTTTTCCCCTTTGGAAAAATGAAAGTAGTCTCTATAGGGACTGTCAAAGCTTATAGGCCCCCTTAGGATAGGGAGATCCTCTCGGTTTTTGTAAAAATAAGAGGCATTCATATAACGGTGAAAGGAACCGCAGTGATTAAATACACCGTCAATGATTACCCGCATTCCTCGCTTATGGCAGGCCTCTACAAAGAGCAGAAACAGCGTATCGCTGGCCTCCAGATTCTCTTTATCCGTACTTCTGATGCTGTACTTGGAGGCTTCTTTATTGTCCATTACCCCCTGAGGAAGCACCTTGCCTCCATCGTGTACGATTCTTCCCAAATGGGGATCAATATGATCATAATCCTGGGTATCATATTTATGGTTGGAGGAGAGACAAAGAGTGGGTTAAAGTACAAAACCTCTACCCCAAGATGCTCCAAATAGTCCAGCTTTTCCCAGACCCCTTCCAGGTCTCCGCCATAAAAACGATGCACATCGAAGGATTCCACAGGGGCATCCCAATCCGCTACAGATACCACAGGACGGCCCAGGTAGATATATTCTCTATCCTCCACATTGTTCTTGCCGTCACTGTTTCGGAAGCGGTCCACAAAAATCTGGTACATGGTGGCAGCCCTTTAATCCAGTTGGGAATAAAGAACTCCGGGAAATACGGAAAAAGGCGTACTGAATATCCAGGTCCTCTGTCACTCCTAAACGATTATAGTGAATGACTTCTCCCTTCTCTATCCGGAAATAATAGTGGAGAGGCTTATCCTTTAATTTGATTGCTATTTCATAGTAATCAAAATAGTAGTCACTACTTCCAAGTCCCATGGCATGAATCTGCTGTTCATCCGAAGATACAAAAGGACTCTGTCCACATCCTCTCTTAAGGTACGAAACGAACGGTCAGCTCAGAAAAAGCATGACTCTCCTCCGGCTCACGATAAAAGCCCTTCCCTATACTGTATAGGGCGTCTACTGATTCCTCTCTTCCATTCCGGAAATCCTCCTTCTCCCCTTCCTATCCTTAGAAAATCACTTCTCCAATATAATTTAAAGCACGATACTTCTGGGCATAGTCAATACCATAGCCCACAATAAACACATCCGACACCCAAAAGCCCTTGTACTTTACCTCTACTTCCACTTCTCTTCTTTCCGGCTTATCCAAAAGAGTACAGATTTCCAGAGAAGCAGGATGCCTTTCCTGTAGGATGGTTTCCAAATGATGCAAGGTTCTTCCTGTATCAATAATGTCCTCCACCAGGAGAACATGCTTCCCCTCTAAGGGCTCATCCAGATCCTTCACAATCTTTACCACGCCGGAGCTTTGTGTTGAAGAGCCGTAACTGCTTACCGCCATAAAGTCCATGGAAACCTTTGGATTGTTTAATTTCTTTGCCAGTTCACACATAAAGGGTGCCGCACCTTTTAATATACAAATCAAATGGAGATCTTTTCCTTCATAGTCTCTGCCGATCTCCTCAGCCAATTCCGTAACTCGCTTTTCAATCTCCTGCTCTGCATACAGCACTTTAATCTTTTCTACTTTTTCCATAGTATTTATCCTTTTCCAATAGTAAACACTTTTTCTCTACTTTGGCTACCATGCCCTCCGGCAAGGAAATCCTGCCCCCATTCCCTCTTTTTAAGAGCCGGTCCATGGCATAGTAATGTGCTCTTCCAAACTGTACAGTATTTCCCTTTAATTGACGAATAGCTTCCTTGTATATCTCTACGAAATAATGGCTTTTTCTTTTTAATTCCGGAATCGGCAGAGATAGAAACAGGGATAGCCAGGGTATTCTTTTCCTAAATGAGGATAGGCAAAAACATGAATTTCTCCCGATTCTTCCTGACTTCCATACTTTCCCGTTCTTTTCAAAGCCATTCTTCCGCCTTTTCTTGAAAGTATTCCTCCACCTCGAGAGTAACTCCCTTCTTCCACAAGATGCTTGGCAGCGGCAGAATTTACTTTTTCCAGCTCGGGTAAAACCTTCAAGCGAAGATAATTTCTGGCATAGGAAAGATCCTGATTTGTACTGTCCTCCCTATAGGAATAGACATAGTCCTTTAATCTTTCCTGAATCTCTTCTTTCTCAGGGAAAGCAATAGGGCAAGAAGCAAAAATCTCTTCTTTAGAATCTTTTGAGTCCTTAGAATCCTTAGAATCTTTTGAGGCATTAGAATTATTTGAATCTATTGCGGCTTCTTCCTCTAAGCTGCCTGCTTCCGCATATTCCTGCATATCCAAAAAATGTCCTGAACAAATAGGCATTTCCGCCCTCATTCCGGCTAAGCCGGAAAATCCTGCTCCCCGAAGCAAATGATAAAGTATGGTTTCCGCCTGATCATCCCGATGATGAGCCAGGGCAATTTTTGTTTTCTTTTCCGCTTTCTTTTCTGCCAGCGAAGAGCCTCCGCTCCAGGGCTCTGTAACGAAGAATACGAGCGGCTTCCTCTATCCCCAGCCCTTCCTTTTCCGCATAGTCCGGTACGGAGCAGGAATAAGATAGAAAGGGAATGCCAAAAAGTCTAGCCTGTTCTTCGGAAAATATTCTATCCACTTCGGCTTCTTTCCCTCGTATCCCATGTTGAATATGCATGGCTTTTAAGGAGAAGGAAATATGCTTTTGCAGTTCCTTTTAAAAAATACAAAAGATACATGGAGTTTAGACTGCCGGAAAAAGCCAGAAGAATCTGCTCTCTTCCAAAATCCACCGCTGTTTTTACTTGTAAAAATAAGTCGCTGTCGATTCCTTTTCTCATTTTATCCCTGCAAACAAAGGAAAAACGAAAGAAGAATCTTCCTCTTTCGCTTTCTCTAATCTCAACCCTATGACATAGTTAAACTCTATGGCATACGGCTTTCCCTCTTTCAGTCTTTACTCTTTCGGTCTAACAATAATTTCATCCGGCATCTGCAATCCAAAGATTTCTCTTGCCTCTTCCATGATATACTCTTTCGTTTTTCACATAGACCTGTTTTTCTTCCAAGACCTTGGCTCGTTGTTCTTCTTTACTGTATTCTTCCGCCAAACTCTCTTCCATAGCAAGATAATTCTTATTTTTGCTCTGCAGTTCTCACCTCTAACAAAATGACACTAGCAAGAAGGGCTACCACCATGAACAATCCCAAGACAGTAACCCCATTTTTAAAACATCTTCTGTTTTCACTTGCTTTCCTCATAGATATTGAAATAGCTCTGCTGACCCTCATCCTTTCGCACAGTTTCTTGCACAGACAAAACCTTTTGTTTCCACCGATTTTTCTCCGAAACGAATGCTGATGACATCTCCCACTTTCACATCACTAGGAGGCCTTCTGCACCTTTCCAGTTAACAGATATTCGACCGGTATCACAAGCTTCATTAGTACTTGTGCGTCTTTTATGAGACGAGATACCTTCAAATACTTGTCCAGACGCATGAAATTAGTTCACGCGATCCTTTAAAAGCCTTTACCAGCCTTGAATCTTGGAGCCTTAGAAGCAGCAATCTTCATAGTCTCTCCGGTTCTTAGTTACGACCTTCTCTTGCAGCTCTCTCAGAAACATCAAATGTTCCGAAACCGATAAGCTGAACCTTATCCCCCTTCTCTAAAGCTTCAGAAATGGCATCAAAAACAGCCTCAACTGCTAATCCCGCATCCTTCTTAGATAACTCTGCCTGCTTTGCAACTGCGGAAACCAAATCAACTTTATTCATCTTTCATCCTCCATAATCGCCGAAATCTGGCGTAGTCTTGTTACTTAGGGCACAAAGCCCCACATACGAGTGCATTATAACTTTCTCCCTTTCTCCTGTCAACGAAAGCCTTGTATTTCCTAAGATTTCCTATGTTTTTTCCCTATTTTAGTAAAAATTTTGATAGTTTTTCTTTTGTTTTTAGGGCAATGGGAATATGGCTGAAAAATCTCGACCGCTTCTTTTAAATCTATCTGCAAATTTTTAAAGCTGTATCCTACATTACGATAGTAATGCTTCCTTATTTCCTTCACCTTGAACTATGGTAGTAGGGCTCCGCTATTTCCTCTCGCCTTCTCCATGCTTTCCTGAATCTTGGGCAAATCCCGTAAATTCTTTTTTCTGTATAAAAGCTTGGGACTCTCTCCATTTACAAAACGAATTTCTCCCTGGGACTGGGAAATCAAGGTAGGAATGGCAGCGGTGTTGATTTTCGCCTGAGGGAAGAAAGCAAAAGTGAATTTCTCCCTCTTAATCTTGCACTCCGTTACTCCCTATTTTATGAAGCAAATTTCTTAGACTTGCCACCTGGAAGAGATTTTTCCACCTGATAGGGAAAGATCTCCGTAACGGTCTGTCAGCTCATCCTCCAAATCCATCTCTCTTCTCTCACTGCTTAAAAGAGCAATCTTTTGATAAGCCTCCAGCTTCTGCTCTTCATTTTCCATATAGCTTCCGGAATCAAGGCATCCAAATCCACATCCAGCTGGGTTTCAAAGTCTCCCTTCCTGCTTTTCTCCCTTCTGTCCAGCACTGCGTGGCGGAGAAGCTTTGTATAGAGCTCATAGCCCACTGCCTCCATGTGACCGTGCTGCTCTGCACCCAGTACATTTCCTGCTCCACGGATTTCCAGGTCTCTTAGGGGCACATACGAATGCCGAGCCCAGCTCCGTAAATTCCCGGATGGCCTTTTAAGCGCTTTTCAGACTCCTCCGTTAGGCTTTTTCCTTTTATACAGTAAAAATGCTGTAGGAGGTTCTGTTGGATCTTCCCACCCTGCCTCGAATCTGGCAGAGCTGGGAAAGTCCCATCTTATCCGCATCCTGAATAATCAGGGTATTGGCATTGGGAATATCCAGTCCGGTTTCGATAATGGTGGTAGAAACCAGTACATCAATTTCCCCAGCAATAAAGGAAAGCATGATTTCTTCCAGCTCCTTCTCCCCATTTGCCCGTGGGCATAAGCAATACGGCCTCCGGAAGGAGTTTCTGCACGAAGCAGCCGTATCCTATGCTTTTCACCCGATTATGCACATAGTAAACCTGACCGTTTCTCCGAAGCTCTCTGGAAATGGCCTCCCGAATGGTGCCCTCCTCCTCTTCCATCACATAGGTTTGGATGGGAAGTCTGTCCATGGGGGCCTCTTCCAGGATAGAAAGGTCTCGAATTCCCACCAAAGACATGTGGAGGGTTCTGGGAATAGGAGTTGCGGAAAGGTAAGCATCCACATTTTCCTTTGAGGACTTGATGCGCTCCTTATGCTGTACGCCAGGCGCTGTTCCTCATCCACCACCAAAAGCCCCCAGATTTTTAAAATGCACATCCTGGAAAAGCAATCTGTGGTTCCACTAAGATATCAATTCTTCCGCTGGCAAGCTGTTCCAGCGTCTTATGGACTTCCTTTTGGCTCTGAAAACGGGAAAGAATTCCCACTTCTACCGGAAAGCCCTTCATTCTCTCCACAAAGCCATTGTAGATTTGCTGGGCCAAAATGGTGGTGCAGGTAGGCCACCTGCTTGGGAGTCCTGCACCGCCTTAAAGGCTGCCCTAAGGGCTATTTCGTCTTTCCTAGCCCACATCTCCGCAAACCAGCCGGTCCATGATTTTTCTCACTTTCCATGTCTTCCTTGGTGGCTTCAAATGGCCAGAAGCTGATCTCCGGTTTTCCTCGTGGGAAGGCCTCAAATTCTCTCTGCCAAACCGTGTCCTTTCCAAAGGGATAGCCTCGTTCCTGTTGCCGCTTGGCATAGAGGCCAAAAAGCTCCTTGCTATTTCCCGCACCGCCCCTTCACCTTGGACTTGGTTTTCTGCCATTCAGAAACTGTTTAAACGATTTAATTTGGGAGCCTTCGCCTCCTTTCCGGCATATTTCTCAATACCGTCCAATTTATTCACCGGCAAATACAGATTTCCCCAGTCTCCGTAGAGAATCTTTAAATAGTCCTTGCTGACCCCGTCCGTTATGATTCGCTCAATGCCCTCGTAAATACCTATACCGTGGCTTTCATGCACCACATAGTCTCCCTTATGAAGCTCCGTCAAAGAACCGATATGGAGGCTTTCCACCTGCTTTTTCTTACGGCGCTTTCTCCCTGCAAGACTTTGCCCATATAGGTCCTGCTCCGTCATTACCAGAAGCTTTTCCTTAGGCAACTAAAAGCCTTTTCGAAGATACCGGGGCAATACCCTTATGCTTCCCGCATTTTCCGTGTCCTCTTCCCTGTCTTCGGACAGTCTATCCGGACAATAGGCGGAAAGCCCTCCTTTCTTAACTCTTCCGCCAAACGGGAGGTCCCTGCTTTGAGAAGGAGAATACAAAGAGTCCTCACCTTCTCCTTCTTATACTTTTCCATATCCCCTTTAAACTGGGCAAACTGCTTGCCGTAGAAGGGGATTTCTCTGCACTCCAAAGGAATGGATTTTAGCGGTTCTTTAAAGACCTCACTCCATTCGGAAATGCCTCCAAGGCTGGAAAAGAAGAAAATGGGGCGGGAAGCACATTCCTCCATGAGAGTCCTCACAGAGAAAAGGTCTAATGGCCTTTGATCCTTCTCCTGATTTGCTTCCGCTTCAGCCCCTTTGGGAAAAGTGGGCGATCAAATTCCTCCCTCTACCTCTTTCCCTCTTCCAAAACCCGCACCGCTCATCCACAATCACAAGGCAATCCTTGGGGAGATAGTCTAAAAAGAGAGAAAGCCTTTAGGAAGAGGGCTTTCCCTGCTCGAAACCGGTAAATATTGGCTTCCTCCACCTGTTCCAAAGAACGCTGGCTTTCCAAAGAAAAATACCGAAGGCTATCCACCTCATCATCAAAAAATTCTATTCTAAGGGGCTCCTCCATTTGATTGGAAAAGACATCCAGGATTCCTCCCCTAAGGGAATACTCTGCTCTCTACCTGATCCACCCTTTGATATCCGAGGGAATGAAGATTATCTTTGCAGGCCTTCCAAGAAAGTGTCTGTCCCAGCTGCACCGTAAACACCGCCTGACGGAAAGCATTTTTCCCCTCCAACTTTTCCAGCATGGCCGGAAGGGTGGTCACCACCATCCCCTCTTCTTCCTCCACAAGCTGCCTAAGGCACTCGCTTCGCTCCCTACTGATATAGTTTCCTCTGGTATCCGCCTTATAAAAGAGGTAGTCCTTCGCCGGAAATAAGACGCAGTTCTCTGCAAAAATCTTACCGTCCTGAAGAATCTCCTTTGCCCGCTCCTCCGTCTTACAAAGATAAAGAATCCATTTTTCCCTGAAAGCCAAGAGCCAAAAGGGACTTTAGAGAGTCGGAAATTCCTCCACAAACAAAGGCTCCTTCTTTCCAAAAGCCTCCGATAGTTCAAAAAATCCGGGTTTTACTCGCCGGATTTTTCGGTAGAAGAATGCCTTCCTCCGGCATTTTTCCAGATTATGCATCAGCCTCTTCCTTTCCTTCTTCTTTTGGTTGAACCTCGTTCATAGCCTGATCGATACCCTTTTCCACGATGGCAATACAAGCCTTTGCCGCTCTCTCGTAGGCATCTTCCATCTCCGCCTGTTCTGCCTTGGAAAATGGAGAAAAGCACATGGTGAGCCAGATCTTCCTTTTCTCCCTTAGCTCCCCACCCTAAACGGATTCTGGAAACTCTTCACTGTGCAGGTGGGCGATAATATTTTTCAGCCCGTTATGACCACCAGCAGAGCCCCTTTTTCCGAATGCGAATGTCTCCCGGTGCAAAGGATATTTCATCGGAGCACCAGGAATATGCTCATTAGGGAATCTTAAAATACTGAGCCAGAGGACGATGGACTCCCCGAAAGAGTTCATATAGGTGAGGGCCTTTAAAAGAAGCACCTCTTCGCTGCCGATTCTGGTCTTGGTATAGGCACCGCGGAATTTGGTGCTTTCCAAAGACAGATTGCCCAGCTCCTTACAAAGCTCATCAATCACCGCAAAACCGGCATTGTGTCTTGTTCCCATATTTTTTCTCCGGTTTCCCAGTCCAGCAATTAACTACATTTTTCTTCCCTCTCTATTCTTAAGCTCGATTAAAGCACAAGGCGTATTATAGAGGGTTTTTCCAAACGAATCAAGGTGGAAGCTTTGCAGTGAAGGGCTATGAAAATAAAGATGCCCGCTCTGATGCAGTATAGACCTGTAAGCGGGGCACAGCTCCCGCTAACCTCGCCTCATAGCGGATACTAAGCGAAAAACACGTTTCTGTGTTTTTCGCAAGTACGACAGGCTCAGATTGCCCTTTTACAGGCCCATACTGCATCAATCGCTCAGCTTTTGGAATTCTTACAGTTCTTCACTGCTCTATGGTTCAGGGATTTGGAGCAGTTCCAAGTGGGACAAGGACAAGGACTATCTCAATAAATACTAACATAAAGCATAAGTATAAAATAGGGCTAAAGTGACTTATCAGCCTAGTTGTGATATAATATATCTTAACAATAAAACGGATAAGGGGTAATAATATGGCAATTTCTTATAAACCATTATGGCACTTATTGGTAGAAAGAGAAATGAACAAAAGAAGACTTAAAAGGAGCTGCAAACATAACAAGTAACATAGTTTCTAGAATGAGCAAAAACTCTTATGTGAACTTAGAATCATTAGAAAAGATTTGCCTGGCATTGGATTGCAGAATTGAAGATGTTATAGAAATTCATAGAAATGAGGTGGAATAAAATGAAGAAAATATTTTTAGAAAGGAGGAAATAAAGTGAGTCAAGAAAAATAAGATAAGTCAATCTTGCTGAGGTTCAATACAAAAACCACTGGTACAGTGGAAGAAAAAGCAATTGCCCCAAATGTCACAAAAAGAGGAGAAAAGGTTAAGAATATAACTGTAAAAGCATATGGTATCAGAAAACCTTATGGGAAAGGTTGTAGATGAAGAAACTTACTATTTATGTATGAATGAAGATTGTGATGTCGTGTATTATAACTTAAACAATGAAAGAGTTTTTATAAGGAAGATGTAAAAAGTTCCTATATGGTTTTGTAAAAGGATGCAAATCCCAAATATATATGCTATTGCAACCAAGTTACAGAGCAACAAATTATAAACGCTGTTTTAGATGATGGTGCAAAGAATATTAAAGATATTATTAGACTTACAGGGGCAATGAAAAATGGAAAGTGCAATTAACAATCCTTTTTGGGAAAATGCTGTAGTCCTTTTATTCAAGAAAACCATCAATAAGGCATTAAAAGCAAAACAAAAAGTTTGCGAAACATAATTTATAAAGTACGTCACAACAGTAATAAAATTAAAAATAATAAAAAACTATAGAATGTAAAATTTTAACGGTTCAGATGTAAAAAGTCTGGGCCGCTTTTTATTATTTTTACCGGAAAGGAGGTCACCTATATGGTAAATGATGAAGTTAATAATAAGGCTATAAATATTGAGATAAAAGTGGCTCAGTATTCAGCAAAGGCTATTTTAAAAAGCTATGAAAAAGATTATAGAAGATGCCGATGAAAAAAGCCAACCACTTGCAGATTATATTAGTGAAAAAGAAAAACTAATTCAAGGAAACTTAAGGATATGGTAAAGAAAGGTAAGCTGGAAAAATATTGATGAGCAAATCGAAAATAAATTCTATGCTTTTTAAGGATTACGCATATAGGCGTAAAATAAATTGGGGGTTTTGTTAGAGATAAAGATACAAGACTTTATATTATCTAAAATAGAAAAAGGTATATTCACAAAGAATGACTCAGAAATAAAAAGCACTTTATGGTATAACTCTATCTCTATTACAAGATAACAAAATACTATAAAGTGCTTTCATATTAATTAGTACTAACAGGGTCATAATCAGAAGGTACAGGAGCAACGATACTTACAAAGATAACATCTTCTGTTCCAGTATTTTTTGCGCCATGACATTCACCCTTTTTAGATACTATAACTTGCCCCTTTGTAAAAGGCACCTCCGTATCAGGCGTTGGATAAAATACCCCCTTGCCTTGCAATATAACCCATATATCATCAGAGTTATGATGAAATGCTTTGGTAAGGTTTGACCAGGGTTTAATAACCCATACTGAACCACCTGTGGAATCAGTTTGATAAAATGCTGTCTTAATCAGCGTTCTCTGAACTTTCAACTTTCACAAGTTCCATGTCAAAAACACGTTGATCATTCATAATGCTCACACCTTTCATCAATTTCCAACTAGCGAGTGCCCGATGCATATTCACCCATATTAATATCTATAACAGTGCGAACAGGTTGAATTAAGGAATCCTCATATTGAACCTTCCATTTGATATCTGGATTCATATCTCCATTTTCTAAGCCTGCAATCGTTTGACCGTCATCAATAGGGTTATCGTGCTCAAAGATATAATACAATACACTAAGTTAAAAAGAAACCTAAAGTAGGTATAAGACCATATTATGTTGATGAATATGAACCAATAACAATTGAGGAGATGATATAAAAATAGTGGGCATTATAACAAATGAGTTACCTTGTCATGATGGAACAAGGGTCTCTGCTTTGTATAGAATCCATTTTAGATTATCTAGCAAACCAACTAGCACATGGTCTGAATTGTTTTTAAGAAATTGGAATTACCCACCAAGTTTTTACATCAATGCATAGACCTGGAATAGCTAGGAGTTGAATCTGATAAAATCATTTTTAGATAGAACAACAATCGAAGAGGTAAAACAATATCATAGAGATACCTTTAATCTTGTGTGTAGAAAAACAAATGAAGAAGAAAACAATATAGAAGAAGAGAAGAACAATTAAAAAGAAAGAAGCAGAAGAAATAGAAAAATCATTATAGAAATATAGAAGATATTTCAAAAAGACTTAAAATTTTAATTGTGACACTTTGAAAGGGATAGCAGAAATGATATCTCTTTTTATTTTTAACGAAAGACTAACTATTAATAGTCAAGCATAAGATTAAGATTTTTAGAATAAATATGGAAACGTATTTAGATAGATTAGTACATTGAAAACTAGTAGTGACGAATAGAGCATCAGCGATGATGCTCTCAGAAAAAGATTATGAGCTAATTTAACTTATAAAGGCTGATATGACGTATGGGTTATTTCCATCCGAAAGATGGTTCTGACAAGCTTTTTAATCACATGGCTTATTGCGACATAGTGAGATTCTTATAGTCCTTCATTGCTCTTGTGCTCTGTAAGTGCAGTGGATTGCTCTCTTTACAGGCCTATACTGCATCAATCGCTTTTAGCTTTGGGATTCTTATAGTCCTTCACTGCCTCAGAGCTTAGGAACGTCCCCTATACTTTACATATCTCCTTACCAACTTTGCTAATACTCATCATTTGTTTTCATTGTTAAAGCGGTTCTACTGCAATATTTGCAGCCTCGAATACTTCTTTTACCTTATCAAAATCACTGCTCATACAGGTTAGCTTTTTAGATTTGGAAATTGCTGTAGTTCTTCCAAAGTGATTTCATTTAGGTCAAAACTCTCGTCTTCTCTCCGTCCCACTGGGGAATAATGTTCATATACACATCATTCCCGCCGTCCATATAGAGCATTTCCACATAGGGGGCAAAGTTCTTGAATTTACATTTCAAAGAAATTCATCGTCAGGTTCGATAATGATATCGCTATCCATATCGATCTTTTTCTCCTTCATAATGGTCGGCAAAAATCATAGATATCAAATTCCGGCTTCAGCAAATGCAGGTCATCACATCAAGACTTGAATAATCGCTAATTTGAAATTCAAAGTATCAAAATGGAGAATATCGCTTTCACTTTCTTTAGTAAAACTGCTACAGCCGACTCTTTGCCAGCAGTATTTTCTACTGGTCACAATCTAGCCAGTTCAGCTTTTAAGATAATTATTTTTATAGCTAGAAAGCAGCCGTCAAAGGGATTATAAAACAGGTAAGAACACAATGATTCCTGTGAGAGCAAGACCTTGAGAGTGATTTCGTATGTCCGCCTTCCGAAATGCGATTCAAAAAGTCTGCTACCTAGTGAAGATTTCTCCTCCTACAACGAATAGCAAAATGAACTCTAAAGTCATAAGCCCAAAATGATAATCATCATTCTCTGTGCCAGTTATCACATATTTCTATTTTTGCTTTATGCTGATGGATTCAGCACTGGATAGTATTGGAAAACCACTTTTCTGCTCTTTTCCTCTCGTCATAATGAATCTCCTGTGCATATACAAGTTTTCACCGATTGTGCAACAGTATTATACAAAATTCATTTTATTTTTCTCATAACAAAGTCTCATACTCTCTTTACAATCCTCCGCGACAAATTGAAGAGCTGTAATAAGCCACCCAATGCAGTATAGGTCTGCAGGTGGGGCAATCTAGCCTGTCGGTACTTGTCGGAGTGAGGAGCGAAGGACTAAAAACGACAGTTTGGCGACTGATGCGCGATATCCCCGTGAGCAATTGAGCCGAAGGGCCTATGCGAAAAACACAGAAACCGTTTTCTTGCCTAGCATCCTACGAGTGCGAGTGCAGCAAGCGAGAGCGCGCCCCACTTACAGGGATATGCTGATCAAAGGCATCTTTGTAATAATCAGTCCTCACACGAAAGGCTGCTGAGTGCAGTGCCGACCCTAATACAGGTCTATACTCGCAGCAGAGCAGGGCCACTTTATTCTTCACCGCCTTCTTTTTCTTTCTGCAGAAAATCAGTACTTCATCCAAAAATCTCAATAGGGAGAGGGCATGAGAAGATTACGAAGAAGAGGGAGATACAGGCCTCTTCCAATCAATCTTTCCCAGCGTCCGATGGCCGAACGGAGGAGGAAGGAAATCACATAGCCGACCACCGCCAAAAATCGTTCCGGAACAAAGAGGAGGATAGGGCTCAATGGAGGCAATACGGCTTCCTTTCTGCTCTCTCTCTTCTTCCTTGAAGCGATCCAAGGTCAAAAATGTAGTTCACCGTTGCGCCCAGCTGAATACCGACACGATAACATAGCCGATAAAAATCATATTGGTGCTCTTCCAGGAAGGAGAAAGGGCTCTGCTCATAATGGCCAGTTCGATAGGAATCATGCGCTACAATAGCAAAGAGTACCGACTTAAAGGAAAGCTGATAACCACAAGAAAAATCACAATCATAGACAGGGTATTCACCTGGCATTGTCTGTCTCGAAGGATATTTTCCATGTCCATGGGTGGCGGTGGCATCTCCACCAGATAGCTTCGTCTTCCCGGTAAACCTTTAAAATCTGTCGAATGGTGCTTACCGCCTTATAAGACCTCTGACTTTCTCCGGGAAGATTTAGGGTAATAACCATTCTGCTGTAGCTGTCTTTTCTGACTAAATCTAAAGAGGACTTTCAGCACATAAACTCCGGTACTCCTCCGGTATCATGAGACTTAAGGACTGACATTTTTCCACATAAGGAAGGAAGTTAAAGATTTCCAAGGCCTTCTCTCTGTCGTTTCTTCCCTCCGGATAAATAGCAATCTAAAGATTTTCTCTCGAAAACCCTCATTGATTTCTTCTCCATTTCAGAAATCTTTTGCACCTTTCTCCTTACCACCGCATTGTTACTAGCGGAAGTCATTCATCCTGCATAATATTTAAGGGATAAACCAGAATAGTAAGAATCAGCACAAGAGGATCGCCTGTAGGCAGTTGGCCAAGGGCTTAAAGGAGGGCACAAAGGTTTATGTCTGGTCTTTTTCCACAAAGTTCCACATCCGAAGTCAAAAGAGCGGCATAAAGAAAATAACTGTTAGGCTGAACACCACACTCTTTTGCTAGCACGATTCTATATCCTTCACTGATTCCAAAAAGCTCATCACAGAGAGCGAGCCTCCTCACAGTGGTTAGAGAAGATGCAGAACGTGCTTAAGGATTTTCCTACAGTGCATAGATAGAGCCTTCCTTATCCATCCCTTTTTCAAGACCGGTTTCAAAGGAGTGAAGCAGGAAAATGGCATAGTCCATGGAGTACTGCAATCTGCAAAATTGCCGCAATCGTTATTGGTGATAAAAGGACACTTTCCAGAAACACATTGGACGCTCTGGTTTAGTCCTCACCGCCAGCAAATGGGTAATCAGGAATAAGAAGGCCTCCGTAGGAATCTGGTCATCACAATCAGAATCAGGAAAAATGAAGCCAAGTCCCAGGCCTCAAAAATCAGCTTCCATTTGGCTACTAACCTGTTCTCCACCGTCTTCACTTTTGCACCGGCAAGCCTGCATATACCGCCTTGTCTCCCAAAAAGGCTTTGATTTCCCTATAGGGTCTTCTTTTGTTTGTACGTCATCTGTCTCCCTTTGACAAAGACTACATGGGAAACTAGCAGTTATCGTCCTTATAATCTAAATCCTTTTCTCTCCTTTTCTTCCATAAATTTCAGTGACAGGCACTTTTGCAGCTCAGGAAAATGTCACCCGGTCTACGCCGGAAACATGCTCTATCTGCTCCTTATAGGAAAGGGCTCTCCCATGAAACATCCTTCAGCATGATTCTTGCTGTTCCGGACAGCCGAAGTTGTCCTCCATCTTCTGAATTCTCGCTGCGTCAGAGAAGACCCGAAGACACTTACTTAAGTCGTAATTTATTTGCACAAAGAGCAAGCAAAAGAATCAGGAAATGCCTAAGAGCCCCCTAGAAAACTCGACTGATCTATATTTAACAATAAAATCTGCACATTTTTCAGCACACTATTTACTTCCTCCTTTGAAAATAGAGGGTGATTCTTTCCATACCTTGTTTGCCACTTGTCTCAGTCTATCCCAGAGGCTAGGCTCTTTTTCGTTTCTTTAGCCCTACCGTTTCTTCCTTACTTTGATTTCTTCGGTACGTAAGGTCACAGCCACATCCACAATATTGTCATTTTTCGGAAGCATTAAGGACTCAATGGGTCTGTTAGGACTGCAATTTCCAAAACGCTGGACTTTTGCCTTAGCATTTTTCATCCCACTTCTTCTCCACAAGGGCTTCCCAACTCTCTCTTTACATTACGAACAGCTCCGTAGAATCCAAAAGCAGCCTCTGTTTTTCAGCATTTTCTCGGTAGCATTTAAATTATTTTTCAATAGAAGAATAGGCCTCTCTCTTTCTCCTCGAAGGTAAGCATCCTGCTCCTGCAGGGCTTCCTGTAAATCCTCCATGGTTTTTCTGACTGTTCTCCAAAAGCGTGTTTAAAGTTCCTACCGGTTTCCCTCCTTCTCCGCATAGCTTTTCAGGGTCTCCTGCAATCTCTTCACATCTTCAATGTTGTCTTCCAAAGACGAAAGGCTCCTTTTAGAGTTTGGTCAGTCCGAATGGGCATTGGAGGAAAATCCCTTTAAGGCAGGACTTAGCTTTTCCATGGCAAGCTTCTGCATCTCCGCCTCTGTACCGGCCTCCTCTGCTCTGCATAGAAATATATTCCTGCACCATAGCCATAATCTGATCCTTCAAAGGAGAGCCTCCAGCTTAGCCGATAAATTCGCTAAGCTGTTCTGCACGGATCCCTGCTGCGGAAAGTAAGGCTCGCACCTGACCAAGACTCTGCTGTGCCTTATCAATCTCTGTCTCGACTGCATATCTCCTGAAGGCTACCAAAGAATCCTCCAGCTCTGCTACGGCATTTTTGCAAACGATTCATATTGCCTGGCTTTCGCTGATATTGTTCTTGGTATCCCTGACTCAGTCCGTTGAAATCCTCCACATTTTCCGTGAAGAGGGCTGATGCTGCTATTCAGAGTCTCCATATCCTGATAGATTTGGTCTCTATTGTTTTTGATAAAGCTCTTCCTTCCTGCAGTCTCCTGAAGAAGAGCCACTGTTGTTAATGTTTTTCCGCATCGCTTCCACGGATTTCTGAGAGGCATCCAAGGAATCCAAAAGGCTTCTGCGTCCTTCAGGGCACGGTAGAGTCCTCCGACTCTTCCTTTGCCTCTCGTAAATCCGTAATTTTCTCCACCTGAGAGGAACGAAGGGAGCCATCTGAAATTGTAAAGCCGAAAAACTGAAGGAGCTGCTTTCCCACCTCAATGGTAAAGTCGTCTTCCTCTCCGGGAAGGAGGACGAAAAATCACTTCTTCTTCTCCCAAAGATACTCACCTGAGCCTTCTGCCTTTTTAGGATAAAATGTCCTCTGCGCCAAAGCTACTTTTTAGCCATCAGCACATAGTCGCCGCATAATCCTGGGCGTTGGGATTTCTTTTAAACTGCACATGAATTTTCACTGCTTCCTTCTCTCCTGCAAGAGTTTCCGGCTGTACCTCCAAACCATTTAGTCAGAAGCGAATCTGAATACTCCAGGCAAGAGACCGTGGGTCCTGACGTTTCCTCCCAAAAAGAGAGTCTACATTTCCCTGACAGGTCTAAGGTATGCTGATTTCCATTGACCGCACCGCCACACTGTTGCTAAGATTTTTACATTTTCATAAGTTCCGTAATCTGTAAGACTGGAATACCCTTTTAGTTTCATACCTTCTACCAAAGAGCCCTGCTTTGAATTCTCCGGTGGGGCTTAATACGCATAGTAGTTCTCGTGATAGCGAGGGCTTTTTGAATCTCTGCACAAAGCCGAGATGGACAGGGCAAGGACTCTGATTTGAAACAAAGAGCAATACAAACTGCCTTTTCCATTGCTTATTCCTTTTCACTGCTCCTTTGCTTAGCATTTCTAGTATTCTTCTGATCACCGTTTGATTATTGCTTGCTAGTTTGCTCTATTGTAAATTCTCTGATTTTTCATGCTTGTACCCTCCTTGTCTCCATATACGATTCCAACTCTACTTTTGTCTTTGAAGCACTTGCTTTCAAAAACCTTTCCCCATACTGTTTCTACTCATACTATTTCAATGCTTATTTTTTGTTTTTCTCCTTGCTATACTAAAAAGAAAGCCATGAGCAACAGTAGCTATCCTAAGCCTTTTGGCAAAGGAAAAACGGACAATCTGGGACAAATGTGGTATAAAAATGAAAAACAAGAGTGTAGGGAAAAGAACCCAAAAGACAATTGATGAAGCCTTGAATTTTATTTACAAAAAGCCCTGGAAAAGATTACTGTTCGAGCTGATTGAGAAGGTCGGTATCAATCGAAAGACCTTTATTATTATTTTCCGGATATTTACGGACTTTTGGAATGGATAGTACACAAGAAAGCTCAAAGATTGATTTTTGAAATTCAGAATCAGGAGGACTATGAGAATTCTCTTGCTCTGGTTTTTGATTCCATTGAGAAGAACTGTCATTTTGTAAACTGTGTCTATGATTCCATGGGTGGATGCTTTTGGTTCGTTTCTAAATAAGGACTTCTGTAAAGTAATCTCCTGGGCCATGGAAAAGGGAATGGAGGATGTCTTAAAGAGGAATGGGGAAAATAACGGAAACTTCCAACCTTGGGTATCGAGCAGAAGCTTTTGGATACGCTGGTGACAGCTATATCGCCAGTATTGCACAAATTTTCACTTCCATATCTTCAAAAAAGTCCCCCTTTAATAAGCAGGAATGTATTCGATTTATCTTGCGGTACTGCAATCCACCATACCCGGCGGTATTGGAGGAATTTGCAGATAAAAAGTGACCATAAAAATCAACTACAGCTTTTCCACACAATTTTAAGTCTGCATTGAGCACATGCTCTACTAGCTTTACATCTTAAAAATATTCTGTAATGGAACGCATTCTATTTATTTATTTATTTATTTTACCGATAACATTAAATGAAACATGCTTAAGCCACATACTAAAAACAGCGAGATTAGATGAGGAGTAAAACTATGACAGTAACTGAAATGATGAATTATGCCCTTTAAAAACAGGATTATGATAAGGTCACTTCTAAACAGGGCTCTTCAGATAGGATGGGAATCAATCTATTTCTGACTTAGAACGATCCTATCGGAATGCAGCCACAGGTGGAGACAGATGGTTATGTGGTTAACCCTGATGTGGAGCAGCATATTGTACCTATAAGTAAAAGATATTGAAGATTTAGTGAAAATACCAAATCAGAGAAAGATATTTTAAAGGAATAGGGAGGGAGTTCCTTCGAAAAAGTCCATAGTTATAACGAAAAATACAAGGCCTATGCAAAAGACCAGGAATGGCCCGGAAAGAATGTCCGTTCTTTATACCATAGAGGAGTTAAAGTCAGAAATGGATAAAATCATGGGATATATTAAAAGTAAAAGTTCCGGGATGGCATCATCCTAAGCCCCATGATCCGGCTACAGTGCAGGGTACATTAATCAGAAGAAGGAAAAAGACAATAAGGATATTAACATTTCCGTATAAAAGATAAGTTCTAACGATAAAAAGAATCCCTAAAATCAAGTGGTATGATTTCATTTTCTGCATGATTTTGGGGATTCTTTTGTATCCGGAAAGTGAATCTATTCCTTCTTTATTTTAGGAAGCATCATCCCTGTCGCTATGTATTTCGATATTTCCTGTCTTATAGGCACCCCCTGTACTCTCCGTCCAAAAGTCCATTCCACTGGCTTTCTCCCCATAAAACTCCAGATAATGGGTTTTACTCACATAGGATGGTCTTCCGGATGTCTCCCGAAGCAGGGTTCCTGCTAATCTCTCCCAGCTCTCCAATATTTTTCGGAGAACGAATCAGTAAAACCTCGAACTCTCCGTCAGCTAAATCTATATTCATCTTTTTCCTGAAGCTCCTGGTCCCGGCAGACCTGAAAAAGCCTGCCACGGAATAGGAATTGGAAACGGCTCGAAAAATATATTCTCCTCTTCGGAGAAATTTTCAGCAGATTTTTATAGGAATGTCTGCTCATATTTTCCGGTAAGGCGATGAAGGGATTCCAGCATATGCCAAATGCCCCAAATTGTAATTCCTGGTCTGTCCCATAAGCTTACCTTTGGTAAAGGCTCCAAAGGTCGCAATATAGTTAAAAACCTCCCTGAAGATTCCCACATCATAAGAAAAGCTCTCCTTCCACCATGGCTCGAAGGTTCTCCTCTAAATCCTTGGGAATCCCTAAAGATACAGGGAAGTCATTGCGGTAGACCGCAGGTATATAGCCCATGGAATATCCAGCTTTTTCCTTCAGGATGGCGTTCATAAGATAACGCAGTGTTCCGTCTCCTCCCGCACAGACTCAACAAATCGAAGTCTTTACCCAGTTTTACCAGCTCTTCCGTCTCGTAAGTCCTTATGCTTCGGCAGAATAGGAGAGACCGTTACCATACAGTCCAGTAAAGAAAGACCTTTCTACCACCTGATAGCAAAGCTCCTTTCCCTTCCCCCTGTCCACTCTGTGCGTTCATTAAAAGCAATACTTTTTCATAAGGATTTCTCTTGTTTTGAGTGTTCTATAGCTTCAATCATACCATCTTATTCTATAAAATTTAAATAGACTTCTAACGTGACTTCGGAGATGTTTCTTGATTACTTTGCTATGATATCCTACTCTGATTCACATATATTTTATTATTAAAAGAGGAACACATATTGGATATGCTCTCTCTTCCTTCTTTTATTATGCGGTCTTCTTTAGCCGCCGGACCCAAATCCTTCATCTTCTGTTCTAAGCGTGCTTCCTTCTCTTTCGCCTTTAGCCTGGGAAGTCCTTAAAGGTATTCTCTTCTACAACACCCCACGAAAACTTCCTGATAATCCGAACTACCCTTTTCCTGAATCCCGCAGTTACATAGCAATCGGAAAGTCCATAAAGTGTTCCTCTTCTTCAGCATTTCGGAACTCTTCCTCGGGAATAAAGCTAAACTGCTCTCGTCCTTATACGGTCTTCTTCCATAAACGATTGCGAACACCCTTGTCCTCATCATCCAGGTAGGTGTTCTTGTAAGCAACAACCTCTACTTCTCTACCGGATACGGAGAATACCGGATTCTCATGGACAATGTAAGCTACTCTGGCAGATTTGCTGACAGGATCGTTTACCTTTCCTTCCACATATTCTACATGAAGTCAAGAACTGCTCCTTCGCGAGTTGAGAAGCGAAAAATAATAAAATGCCCAGTAGGCACATCATTAACAATGAAACTCTTTTTAACATAGAGAAAACACCCTCATAATGAGAAAATAAAGCCGGTATCTCACCTGGCTTTATCAGTATATCTGTTTTCGTTATCATGACAATCCACGGGGAAAAGATACAGAGTTTTGTAAAGCTTTGTAAGAACCCAGAAGCTTGAAATGCCCTTCACGAATTCAAGAAATTCTAATCTCTTGAATCGTCCATTATACCTTAAGCTTTTTGAGTCCCAAGAGGCATGGATATATTTCGTTCTGTAGGAACAGAGAGTATCCGATAAAAATCGCCAAAGCATATAAAGACGAGACTCATTAACATCCACCACGAAAAATCGGGGAACGGAATAGGATATTCAGAAGAAGCTGAATACATCTACACCAAACTCAAATCAATCACCGCATAGAGAAGTGTCTTCTTTTTCTCCTTCACTGCAGGGAAAAAGAGAACTCCTGGTAAGGGAAGAAATGATACTACAATTATAAGATTGGATAGCATGTTGTATCTCAAAAACAAGAAACGGATTCAACTCAATATTTCTTAAGGATTTGAGGTACAGGCAAATCCCCTATGGCTTATGCTATGAGGAATGAGATAAATCAACACAAGCAATGCTATATAGCTAATCAATCCCAGCGATGCCTGTAGCTATACGTTCTCTTTGAAGAAATAAAGTAAATCAGTCCATGCAAAAAGCTAAAAATAAGCACTCTAACTATAAGGATACTGAAAAAGGAAACTAATCATAAGAATCACCCTTTCAAATGGCTTGATTGTGAAATACATTGGAGATATCGCTTCATAATCCAAATTTCCAATGCCTTCTCCATAAAACTAATCCGCTGTACTTTTCACCCGTGTGTTATTGTCTATTGTGATAGGTTTTAGCACTTAACTAAAAATTGCAATATACTAAGCTTTCTTTAAATATTAAATCTTTTATTGATCCCCAATTCCCAAGAAAAATCACTTAGGTGAAATTGTTTTTAATAAAGAGAAATGAAAGGACATGCATTATTCCTGGCTGAATATTCCGGTACGGCGGAGCCGCTATTCCCGGAAAAAGTGGAAAACCGCCTGTCCGGAATAGGAAACCGTTTTCCCTCACAAACAAAGATTGATTAAATCACTCCTGCTTTTTCAAATGTTTTTGCTATCCTCGTTGCAACAAATGCTCTATGCAAGCAAGAACAAAAAGTTATCAGCTTTTTCAAATCCTACTGCTCACGAAAACTTTGAAATAAGATAATGTTTTCATTTATTTTGTGCTTCGCTCATTTTCTCCATTTTGATGCTCTTTCCACGAAAGAAGCTGTCCCGAATAAAAATTACAGGAATTACTGTTCCTAAAAATCTGCTAATGCAAATGTCCCATATCCAATAATCATTCGTCCCTTGCTCTCGTAATTTCCTATAATCAAATCACATATCATTCCACCGATTACAGCAAAGACTGCATGAGGTAAATGTCCTCCTGACAACGCTAATTAAAGCAAGAAGCGTTCCTGATATGGTAAATACACCCTTCTTTTTAACTTTTACAGCTTATAAGAATATAAACGGTAGCAACTCATCATAAAAGCTAACTCCTGAAGCAATAAATCCTCCTATAACTGTTGTTGCCATAGCAATGCTACTGCCATGTATGTGACAATTCAATTGCATTAAAAATTCCGATTGTACCAAAATCACGGCCATTCAATTTGTTTTTCATAATAGTTCTCCTAATAAATTTTCTGTATTACTATCACAAGAGCTAACCCATCAAGCTCCTAATAGTCCAATCATTAAGTCTGTTTTTCTAAACCGCAATTCCGTTAATGTAACCCTGTTTTCATCACTCATCAAGTCCTCTATCAAGTGCTGAAGCTGACAGTTCATCTGAAATCTTAATCATTCTCATTAAAAGCGGAACAGTGTATATTCCATATATTTAATTGGATGTAGTAATGGAAAAATCTGCTTGTTACTGATTCCTCGAATCTTCATATTTTCTTTAATGCCTTGAGTTCTATTTTTATAGTTGCGTACAAACCCAAGTAAAACACTAAAAGGCATGCCAATGCTTCTGGGTATTTTCATTCTATTTAACGCTTCCAGCATTTCACTTACACTTGTAGTCTTTTGTTATATATCCGCCAAACATAGCGATTAAGGTCATTCTTGATGCAAAGTAAATAAACATATATATTGCAAATACGATGCTTTGGCTTCACAAAACTTCTCCAATCCCTAACTCTATGCAATATAAAAGCCACAAAAACAAAGATAAAAGCATAATGCTCTTTCCATATCCACTATATACATACAGAAAAAAGGTAGAAGACAATCAGTCCGAAAAAGTAGAATTGTATCGCTTATAAAAACTCGTAAATCCAACAATTGGAAGTAGAGTAAAGTTTATTCTCGGATCTATAGTTTTTCTATCTGACAAGCTCTCTACCTCCTCATCTCTGTCTCAATATTAGAAATTTATTACTTTCACTCATATCTAAAACAGTTTCTATTTTTCCATCTCCCATTACCGCAAACCTCACTCACTGTGATTTGCTAAAAACTCAAAATCATGACTTATCACCAAACCGTTGTCCCATTTTTAATTGTTCTTCAACTGCAGTTTTGCGACGGAAAGCTATTGAGTCTTTATCACAACCTGATGTTGGTTCATCATAGATAAAAACTTTTGCCTCGTTTCATCATTCCACAAGCTATTGTCAATCTTTGTTTTTCTCTCTTGATAAAGCGAACGGATGCTTATCCATGTATTTATTCTAAGCCAAGTTCACTCAAAATAGACTTTCGCTTTGCGTATTTTCTTTTTTATCTTTACCCTCCATATTTGCCAAAGATTTCATCAAGTACACTTTCCGAAAATAACTGATAGTTCTGAATCTTGAAAGACAAAGTATGACATATCCATTAAATCTTTACGATTCAACTCCTATCTTTTTCCGCCCATATTTTTCCCTCTTCTATCTTCTCAAGTCCTGAAATCACTCTTGCAAAGGTAGTTTTCCGGAACCATTTAAGCCGATAAAGGCCAATGGCTTTTTCCTGTACTCCATGTTGAAATCAAGATGATTTAAAATGTACTGTTTTTCTTCTTTTCCATCCTTAGCTACATTCGGATAGCAAAATTTCGTGCCTTTTCCACTCATACTTTCCTCATTTAATTGATATGAATCTTTTTCCTCACTTATCCTGTATTCTTCTAATTCAAGAGTTCTAGTCCATTTTCATCCGCAAAACGTCCCTTTTAAGATGGATAACTTCTTCCGACTCTAAGTCCTGTGCAATCTCTCCATCTTTCATCAAAAGAAAACGCAGTCAAATAAAGACTTTTCATATAGTACAAACGATGTTCAATTAAACACAACTGTTGTTCCTCTTTAATTTTTCCAAAATCAAAAATAGGTCAAATGTTGCTTTCATATCCAAATTTGCTGAAGGTTCATCTAAAATTAAAACTTTCGGATTCATCGCATAGATGCTTTTTGCAATAGCTATCTTTTTGTTTCTGTCCGCTTGATAATTCAAAACAGATTTTCCTTTCAGTTCCGGAGTATCCAACTCTGCATACACTTCTCGCTACTCTCTGTTTTATTTCATCTCTTGATTTGCAGATGGTTTGAAGCCCAAAAGCTATTTCTTCATCTGTCGTTGTCGTGAAAAACTGACTTCTTGGATCTTGAAATACAGTCCCTACAATATGCCCCTATTTCATGAAGTACTACTTTGCTTATATCTTTTCCCGACACAAAGGCTTTTCCTCTGCATTTTGCCTTTTGTAATAATGTGGAATAAGACCATTCATTACACTCCCAAGAGTGCTTTTACCACTTCCACTTTTCCCCGAAATTAAAACAAATTCACCTTTTTTAATTTCAAGATTGATATTTTTTAAAGCAGTCCGTCCATCTTCCCATTCATAAGAAATATCTTTTAACAAAATCATGATTATACCTCGTACTGAGTTTCCATACTTTTGTGTAGCCATCTATCTCAAGAAGTTCTATGCTTTCCTTTTTCAAGTAAATTTCCTTTTGAAATACGAGAATTTGGTCAGCTTTTTGAATGGTTTTCTAAATGATGAGCCACCAAGTACAGTTCTGTTCTTTTGCAGAGTTCTGTAATGGCATCTTGTATCAAAGATTCATTTACAGGATCAACATTACTTGTCATTTCATCAAGAATTAAAATCGGCATCTTTTTGAAAAGCTCTGCACAGATATTCTTTGTCTTTTGGTCCACCCTGAGAGAAGCTTCCACCATTTTCTCCAATATCCGTTTCATAAGCTTTTGGTAAACTCATAATGAAATCATGTATCCTGCTTTCGTTTTGCGCCTCTATGATTTCTTCTCTCGTTGCCCCTTTTTACCCTACTCCTGATGTTTTCTTCAATCGTGTTATCAAACAGTTGAACATTTTGCATGACAATACTGATACGATCTAAAAAGCTCATCATAAGGAATATCCCTTATATCAGTTCCTCGAGTGTAATCTTTTCCTCTTTATGCACATCATAAAATCTTAAAAGCAAGTTAGTTATCGTAGTCTTTCCACTACCTGATTCTCCAACTAAGGCTGTCACCCGTTTTTCAGCAATATCAAAACTTAAATTTTCCATTTTAAACTCATCTTTTTCATAAGAAAAATCTGTGTTTTCAAAAAGCTATATCATACTTTCGGAACACTCCACTTCACTCTGTCCGGGATTACATCTGCATATAAAATTCTTGAAAGTCTCTCGTAACTCATCTGCCGCTGAAAAACATAGTACATATAGTGTTGTTCCATAGAAGGAATGGCTTATAAAACTCTTTTGAAATTACTGCAAAGATAATAAAATGAAGTACATCAGACTTCCTTTATAATAAGTATTGCTCCTGCAATTAAAAGAATTAGTATCCAATATCCAGTAAAAACCAAATATAGATAGCTGTTTTGCCTTGAATCTTGAAGTCGCTATTTGTTTCTCCAAACTTTTTGTCTTATTCATAGCTCATTATCCAAGCTCTTATTGCTTTTGAAAAACCTTTAGTACAGTTATTCCTCTAACATATTCAACAAATAAGCTCACCATATCGCAGAAGTGCTGAGTTGTTTTGATTTTCAATTCTTTTCAGATTGCTTAATTGTCAGATATAGAAAGATAGTGCAATCGAACAGATACAGCCATCATAATAGCAATGTTTGAAATCAATACTTGCAAGACCAATAAATACGACTGCAACTATCAAAAATCACCAAACATTCTTGACCACATGTCCTACAACACAGAGACATATATTATCAACATCTTTGTGTAAAATTGTATTGATTTCCCCAAGTCGTTCATTGGTATAAATCCCAAACTGAATTTCTTTAATTTTGATAATCATGCGTTCTCTTATTTGCTGAACAATATCAAAACCTGCACTATGCTTTTTCATATCCGCAACCATATTGCAAATACCTTGAAGACTATAAGTAATCCAACTCGCAATAAAATATTTATATAAGGGCTTTGACAAGCTCGTTCCATCAAAGATCTCGAACAGTATAGAAAATACATGACTAATCGTGTTATGGAGCTTAGTCCATAAAGGGCAAAGAATACACTGATATAATCAAATCCTCTTGCGCTGGTTTTTGCAAGTAGTTTTAACATTTCTCTCAAACATTTTCTGTGCCACCTCCGTACACCTCCTGCAATCCACCTGTCTCCTGCTCGTGAAAGATTTTTCGTTGATTCACCTGCAGTCCACCTGTTCTTTCTCGTGAAAGACCATTATCTTTCAAATTCGCATCTCATCTACTTTTGTTCTGTGCTTTTCAAACCATATCCTTATAGAACCTCACATCTTTTTCATCAGCTCTTCATGGCTTCCGCATCAAGAACAACGCCCTTATCCATAACTATAATTTGGTCTGAATTCTAATCGTATTTAGATGATGAGCAATTGTAATGATGGTTTTATCTCTACTTAAATCATCAATCGCTTCACCGATTAGTCTTTTCATTTTCACTATCAACAGCCGCCATTGCCTCATCTAATATTAAAATCGGTGCATTTTTCAGTATCATTCTTGCAATAGAGATTCTTTGTTTTTCCCCACCGGATAACTTAACTCCCATTTCACCTACTCGTGTTTCATATCCATTTGGCAATGCTGAAATAAAATCATGGCATCTTGCTGGCGCTTTTCTATGACTTCTTCTTTTGTCGCATTAAGTTTCCCTGATTGCAATATTGTCAAAAATGCTCAAACTGTAGGATAACTTCTTGTTGCACACTACCAATCAACATTGAGATATTTTCTTGACTATATTCTTTTATATTTTCCATTTATCAGCATGTTTGTCCTTCATCCGCATCCCAAAATCCCATGCAGCAAACATTAGATACAGTACTTTTCCCGCGACCCACTTTGCTCCTGCACAAAGGTATTCAAACTATTTTTCTTAAAAAGTCAAATTGATATTTTTAAGCTTAAAATCCATCTTTTTCCGTATGCAAAATTCACATCTTTAAATTCTATGTTTCAAATTCTAAACCTTGTTCTATCTTTTTGTTTGAAGTGGAACGGTTAAAAACTTTTTCCAATCGCCTTTAGAGCCTTTTAAACACAATAGAAAAATGTTGTAGAGGGTTGTCTTGCTTATGGATGCTGTAAACGCAGATGATAAAAATAATGGCAAGGATAAATTTAGGCGTTGTAATATTCTGATAAAGAAAGATACTTCCCGAAAAATCATGACAATTACCACTCCAATTTCCATAAATATGTCAATGAGTCCCATTGGAATTGTACTGCTCCCATGCTCTTTTTAACCCAGTAAATATACTCTCTGTGCTGTTTTTAATGTTCTTTTCGCTAATCTCCTCTTCTTTAGCAAAAGCCTTAATCACAGAGATATTTTTACATATTCCATTAGGGGCTCTTCTCTCATCTTGTTTTCATGGTTAAGCTAAATAGCAAAGTTCTTATCCATTGTTTTCTTAGAAAGAACTTTACCAAAATACATTGAGTGGAACTCCGGCAATCATACCAAGTGCAAAGATGCCAAACCACAAAAATCATGTGCTATGAAAAATGATAGTAGGCAGAAGTGTAACTGACATTATTTCAGGAAGCCATGGGTAAGTACTTCCACTTGCTCTCACATCATGCTGAACGATGTTGGTAAGTTCTCCAGTGTTATGTTTAGAATCCCAAACTTAGTTTTTTCTAAATGCCCAATAATATCTCATCCTAAGTTCTGTCAATTTTTCGTATGCTTTTCTCATGGGCACCTTTTGTTGCAAAAATAGAAACACGCCTTTTATCACAAAACGTATAAAGATTCCCAAGAATATATACTCTAAATTACCTTCGTTAATATTGTTTGTGATTAAAGAACTAATCAAATATAGCAAGTGATTTGTGGTATCAAATCAAATACTATTTTTAAAGCAAGAAGTAATTGATGTTACATTTTTCCCAATCACTTTTTCCTTAATTTTTCCGGCATGAACAACTCTCCTTTCAAAATTGAATAATATTGAATTTTAATTCAGTATTGTTTAGTAAGACTTTGCTGATTACGCAAAGTCTATTTTTAGTGCTGATTACAGGGATTCCACCCCTTGTGCAACAACACCTTGCAATAAGTTTTAGTATATCTTTTGCCTCACTTTTCACTTTTGATAGTGCCTTTGCTATTTCAAGAAGCCCCTCTGTAAAAGTTACTGGCTAAAATATGAGCAAGCATTGATCATATTCCTGTTTCGATTGTCTTTTTAGGCTCACTAATATGAACCTGCATTTGTGATATGAGTTTGTGTTTTGCTTCTGTATGTTTCGTTCCTGAGCTTTTTATCCATCAAAAATAATTAACTTTACGCTCTTTTTAAAAAGTTCATGAATATAGTTTTCTCCAACTTCATCAAATCTTTCAGAAGCAGAACCTTTTTCTAAAGACTCTTCCTCGTCAAAGGCTCGACTCGAAATTTATATAAACTGAACTTACTACGCATCAAACAAAAACTCTTTTATTCTTGAAATAGGTATAAATTAGCCACAGGAATATCTGCTTCTTTTGCAATTTCTGATTTGCTAGCACCTCTATAGTCCCTTTTCATAAAACATACTTTTTCATCGCTCTAGTATTCTATTTCTAACTCTTCTTTTATACTCTGTGCCACAGCACACCTCTTTCTACACCAATACTGAATCTATATTTAATAATAAATCAAAATCAATATTTGTTCTAGCAACATTTGGGAATTATTATGGCGTCCTCATAGTATAATTTAATAACAATTTTCAAACTGTGTAATGCTTGCTATCTAATTCATTCTTGTAGAAGTCACAGTAAGTGTACGGACACTTACGAAAAGAGATTGAACATTCTTCCTCGAAATCCACAATGGTAGATCTTTACAAGGTATGCAAAAACCATGGAATCTATATGGGTAATAGAAATGAGAGATAATCATTATCTCCTCTTCTCCTTGATTATGCAAATACTCCCTATGTATCCCTAAAGACCACACCAACTAAGATTCTGAAAAGATGAGAGGAACCCTGTCCTCATCTTTTTCATTTTATTCTATTTTTATATTTACTTTTTACTCCAATACATCTTCATAAAGCTCTTTCTTCCTTCTGGAGCAAGGGTTCATTCTCCAGTTCGGAAAGGGATAGTTGTCTTCCGATATCCGTAATCTTCTCTCCCGGCAAAGCTTTACGCCGCCCTGTCGCACATTTCTTCTGGCTTCTCCTTGATGGTGCCAAACCGCTCACAAACCCAAAAAGGTTCAAAATGTCGATTCCTCTGGATACTCTTGCCTCTTTTAGACGCACTTCGGGGTATTTGCAGAATTTCACCTGCAATATGGGGACTTGGTCGCTCCTCCGCCTTCTTAGCTTCCTCCGCACCGTGCATTGCCCAGCTCTGTCAAATGGTGTCAGTATTTCCTTAGCTTTTATTCAGCTCTGCCCCTTCCCAGGCATCCATCTTCTTGATTTCTTCCATAGGAATGAAGGTCAGGAGACGAAGACATTTTTCCTACATCCGCATCATCCACATTTTCGGCTCAATACTGGTAGAAGTCGTAGGGACTGGTCTTAGCCGCATCCAGCCAAACCGCACCGCTGGCGGTCTCTTCCCATCTTCTTTCCTTCCTTATTGTGTAAGCAGGGGTGATGGTCATGGCATCGTTATCCTTTTCCCAGCTTCTTACGAATCAGCTCTGTTCCTGCCAGCATATTGGACCACTGGTCATCTCCGCCGAACTCCATGTTACAGCCGTAGTCCTCGTAAAGACGATAGAAATCATAGCCCTGCATCAGCATATAAGAAAAACTCGAAGAAGGAAAAGTCCCTGAGAAAAGACGGTTCTACATAGCATCTGGCTCTCAGCATTTCATTTACGGAAAAATGAGGACCTACTCTCGCGAAAGAACTCCATAAAGTTCATATCTCAAGCCAGTCCGCATTGTTTACCATTACGTTCTTCCCTCGGAGAAGTCAATGAAACGGCCTCATCTGCTTCTTAAAGCAGGCACAGTTATGGTCAATCATTTCGGTGGTCATCATTTGCCGCATATCGGAACGACCGGAAGGATCTCCGATCTGCCGGTTCCGCCTCCCCACTAAGGCGATAGGGCTTTATTGCCTCTGTCGCCTGCAAACGCTTCATCAGGCACAGCGCCATGCGCCCACATGAAGGAATCGCAGTGGGTCGAAGCCAATATAAGATTGCCTTTCCTTCATTGGACCATTTTTCGGATTTCTTCTTCATTTGTAACCTGGGCAATCAATCCTCTCTCTTGTAATTCTTCGTAAACCCCATACTGCTTCCTTCCTTTTCTCATCATTGACTCGAGCAGGATCTGTCTTTCTTTCAAAAGAAAAATCCTGCCTGATTTTTACATCTCTCACGGCGCGGGGGTATCTCGTGTTCTTAAGGAGTATCCGGCAATAGTGTGGTATATCACTTACTTTCATTCCTCAAAAATCAAACTGCTCTTGCCGTTGCTTGTATTAATATTTAGTCTGCCGCTCGTACTCGTAGACATTGGAAATCAAACGAACCGTATCCTCCCAGCCGATACAGGCTTCAGTAATGGACTTTCCGAAGATATGTTCTCCACCTACAAGCGCCCTCAATCAGATAGGACTCCACCATCAGACCCTTTCACAAAGTTGGCTAGCTCCTGAGAATACTGCGAATGCATGATTTCCTGGCAATGAAGTCGCTTCCTCTATGCTGTTTTTCCGGAATTACAATGATTGGTATCCACTCACCGCCGCAGGGTTCACCAGATTCCGCTCCCATAAAGCAGAATGTAAAAAGCTTTTAAGTCTTCATAGTGGTAGTTCTGCACCATCTCCCATGCTTATTCTGTAAGCCTCGCATAATGGCATGGGTGAGAGATTTCCGGGAGGACTTACTTCCCCATTCCCGGAAATGAATTCATGGCCATGCTGTCCTGTATAGATGGAGTTTAACACACCCCTAAGTCTCCTGAGGTGGGATTCTTCATGCCGCAGGAACATCCACCCCGAGGCCACCAAACGGTGCCGCTGGTTTTCTACGGAACTGGCTCCCACCGCAATGTAGGACAGCATCGGACAGGTAGGACTAGGTTATCCGATCAAAGCATCTCATCTGGTGTACCAGCTCGTTTCCTCCAAAACTCGCATGTGGAGCTTTCGAATGGCAAAAATCCCTTCCAATCAGATTACACGTTTTTCCGGGATCCGGCTGATGGAGCATACCCTTTGTAGCCTTCTCCTGTGGTTCTCGGTTTTTATTGGTATAGATACGGGGAACAATTAAAATCTTGTCCTCCACCCTCTTTGGCAATTTCTTTGCTTGTGACAACACTCCAGCACAGGATCCTCATGGTCTGCGGAACAGGGACCAATCACCAGCAAAAACTTGTGACTTTCTCCTGTAAAATCGCCTTAATCTCCTCATCTCTTTTTCGCTTTCTGAGACAATCAGCTCGGAAGACAACGGATACTGTTCCTTTACTCTCGATGCAGAGGTAACTTATGAATGAATTCTAATCCCTACTATCTCCTTCCTTTTCTGCTAAAAGTATAAAGGAAGATGAGTGAGATAGCAAAGAGGATGCTCGGTAAGTAATCCTCTTTTAGGCTATAGCAAATAGAATAACTATCTCTTTACGGGACACTCTCCTTAAAAATTTCGATTTAGGCAAGACCTTTTACAGGGCGTCATCAATAACTTTCTTTATGTATCCGCGTAGCTCGTAATGCTTTCTTTCTCCTCCGGACTTAATTCAATCGGATACTACCCTTTCCACGCCCCTTCTTCCCACAATAGCCGGAACAGAAAGAGACACATCATGAATGTCGTATTCTCCAGCTCGATACTGGAAAACCGGCAGGATGGATTTCTCATCTCGAGATAATGGCTTCACGATTCTGTGAACGGACATAGCAATACCGTAGTAGGTAGCCTTCTTCTTTCACATTTCGAGGCGCTGTTTTTACATTTTCCGCAATGCGTCTCATGGACTCGTCATGCCTCGATATGCCCCCTGTTCGCAGAAATCGTTCAAGGGATACCGGATACATTGGCACTGCTCCATGCGGCAATCTCGCGTCTCCATGCTCTCCGATAATGAAGGCATGCACGGATCGGTTATCAATGGAAAGGTGCTTCCCAGAAGATATTTCAGTCTCAGGATGTCCAATACGGTTCCGGAGCCGAATACCCGATTCTCCGGGAAGCCGCTAAGTTTTACCGCCGCATAGGTTAAGATATCCACCGGATTGGCTACAATCAGAAGGAGTTCCTTCATACTTTCTCTCTGGCAATCTCCGGAATAATGCTCTTCAAAAATTCCTACATTCTTCTTCACCAGATCCAAACGGGTTTTCTCCTCGGCTTCTGTCCTGCTCCTGCTCGTAATCACAAGGATGGAGCAATCCATTAAATCATCATAATCTCCGGGCATAAATCTTCATAGGTTTTTGCGAAGGAAGTCCGTGACTGATATCCAGTGCTTCTCTCCTCAGCTTTTGCCCGGTCCGCATCGTTTAAAACCATTTTCGAAAACAGTCCGTCTTTGCATTAAGGCAAAGGCAGAGCTCCTCCAAATCCACAAACTGATAACCCCTACTTTTCTCTCTTGAATATTCATTTTGCATCCTTTCCGGGAATTCTTCCCACTCCTTAAAAAGCTTTGGACAAGAGTAGTAGTAGACTAACTCCTAGTTGTTTTCTAGGAGTTTTTGAATTTTATCATACTTTCCTTACTATTTCGACCATATTCAAAGTTTTTTACTCCGTATTATTTGTCTTTTAAACCTCTGTTTGCTCATAAAAGGCTGTGAAAATCAAAAATAAGAAATAGATTTTCTTGCTAATATTGCTTAGAAAACTGTTTTGATACAGCCCCTTTTACCTGAAGCTCCTCCTCCGTCCAAAGTCTCCCGTTTCTTTTCCAGATACTCCGGAAAAACGCTCCAAATAGAATGCATATCCTTTCCATTGTCCGTTCTTTCTTTCGATTCGGCCTTTCGAGAAGAGAATCTTACTCGAAGCCCCTGCCCTGATTCCTAAAAACACTATGCTTTTCTTCCATCATAAAATGTTGTAAAGGCACTCCTTCCTCCTTGGCAAAAACTGATATTTTTCCAGATTTCCCGCCATGTTTTTCTGGCGATAAAGATAGTAGGCTGTAAAATCCAATTTTCTCCGCCGTATCCATACTGCAAAGCATCATCCACTCTGATTTCTCTTCTCTCCTGTCGCTTTCTTTTACAGGAAGGCAGATAGGGAATGGAAAAACTCTCTATCCAAGGAAAAAGCTCTCCGCCTCCCTCCTGCCTGATAGATTTCTCGAAAATGATTTTCTCCGCCTTTAGTCTGGCGGCCCGCTTCACCGCCAAGGAATGTACCGTCAAAGCTATCCGGCGCCAGGCGCAGATTTCGGAAAAGGCTTTCTCCACCTGTCGCAAATGCTCTCCCGGCAGACCTAAGATTAAGTCCATGTTAATGTTGTCAAAACCCTAATTCTCTGCCAGAGAATATTTTTCCTTCACCTCTTCCACGGAATGTTTTTCTTCCGATAATGCTCTCAAACTTTTTCTGATGGAAGCTTTGGGGGTTAATGGAAATTCTATCTACAGAGAAACTCTGCTAGAAGCTTTTTAGCTTTTCTGATTACATGGAATCCGGTCTTCCGGCTCCACCGTATATTCTATAGCGCCCTTTCCTTTGAAAGCAGTGCTTATCCACTAAGGAAAGCAGGATTTCCAGATCCTTTTCCCTAGGGGCTGTTGGGTTCCGCCACTCGATATAAATGCTTTTGCAACTGCTTTCCTCTTTCTCCCCATTTCTCGCAAAGACAAAAAGCATTTCCTCCTCTAAAAGAGAAAGGTATTTTCAGCATCCTTTCGGGAAAAAACTTCCATAGGCATGGAAAGGAAGGAGCAGTAGCACAACGGGTAGGACAAAAGGGAATATTGATATAAAGACTGTAACCTTTCGAAATGTTTTTCCGTAAGCCTTTTCCGCCCTTTTGTAAAATATCTTCCTCCGTAGGAAATTTTATATAAAAAGCTCCGCCTTCTCTCCTCCAAACGATACTCTTCTTTTAGAGCAGGAATAAAATTTCGGGACTCTGTCCTTTTCTTCCTGCATTTTCCGGCAAAGCCCTACAGGACGAATGCTGGTTGAGTCTCCCAAGGCAGGCTTCTTCCGCTTTTGTTTTTCCAAAATATCATAAAGATAGGCCTTTAAAATGGACTTGTCCTTTCCCCTATCTCCGGTAAAGCTAAGCTCTTCTCCGGTGATTTCCAGAGAAAGAGGAACAGAGAAGGGTCGAGAATCCCTCCTCTGTTAAAATGCGATTTTCTTTTCTTCCGGCTTATGCTTTAAGCTCTTTTATTTACCTCTGTGGGCTGTCCCACTTCTTCGCCCGCTTAAAGGCATTCTTCTCTCCTGTGTGGTTTCCATCAGGCGAATCCTGACTGCTAGTGAATCTGGAAAATCTTCCCTGGGGTAAAATGCCTCACAGAGCTCCTCGAATGTCCGCTTCAAAAGGGAAGCACCTTATCTCCTAAAAATAATCAGAATCACAAAATCCTCTTTTTACATACTCATATAAAATCTAACTGAGAAATTCTTGAAAACTCTTGATGAATATACACTATAGAATTTTGCTCTATAGAATTTACTCTATAGGATTTACTCTACAAAAATTCAGCCTACAGAATTCACCCTACAAAAATTTTTAATTAAAAGCTTCTTTACATTGCTGTCCAAAAGCTGTTAAAGCCTCACCCAACCGTTGGCTTCCCTTGGCCTTTTCCGGACTTTTCTCCCTGCTCGATAAACTCCCGCATGGTTTTCCAGCTTAGCATCCGTATTGTCCGCAAAGGAAAGCGAGTAAAGCCTCCATGGTAGCCGGCTCTGGGAGAACTGTATTCCAATTCTCCCATGATGGGACAGATGCTAATGCAAAAACTCTGTCTTGATATTTCCTCCGGAAAGTCGGGGAATCTCCTGCATCTTTTCCGAAAAGCATGGTGTAGCCGATCAAGATATGACCTAAAAAGCTGTCCCTCGTCGGAATAATCATCGGAAAGGAGTAAGCTCCTTGGTTTTTCCGATATCATGGCAAAGAGCCGCGCTTAACAAAATGTCTCTATTGATATCCCATAGTGTCTTGGTAAAAATCGCAAAGCTTGGCAACAGACAGGGTATGCTCCAACAGTCCCCCACATAGCCGTGATGCACGGATTTTGGCAGAGAATGGAAGGAAAAGCATTTGTAAAAATCCTTATCCTCCACAAAAAGCTTCTGTAACAGCTTCTGTAAATAAGGGTTCTGTACGGTCTTAATCAAAGCAAAGTTCCTTCCCCATTTCTTCCCGGTCATGCTTACTGACCGGTAAAAATCCTCCGCGCATAGGTTCCTCGAGGCCACCGACAGGCGCTGAATACTTAGGCTGATTTACCTGTGTGTAAATGTTGACATTTCCCTCCACGTCACACATAGTCCATGGGAGAAAAAGTCCGATATCCCCGGAGAATTAGGCTCCACACCTTGGCATCAATCGGTGCTGGTTCTGTCTTGCAGACAGACATTCAAGTATTCCTTTCCGTTTTTCGTCACTGGCCGCATTCTTGGTTTTCACCAGATACACATTATTCACCCGAAGCCCATCTCGGAAAATTCTCAATAAAGCGATTTGCTAGGAACTCGTTCCATATTTTTCCTTCCCACCTTGCCTGTATAGGGCATGAAAGCAATTAACTCTACATACTCTTTTACCATTATAACGGAGAAGTCTCCACGGGAACAACTGCTCCTTCCGCCTGTTCCTGCAAAGTATCCTGAAAAGCCTTGCCGGTATCAACGCTCTTCCGTTCAATTTTGATAATATCCCTCGGGGGAGAATTCCAACAGAGTATGCGGACTCGTCTTCCACCACCTCCGTGACATAAACTCCTTCCGGAATTCCCAGCTCCTGCATGGTCTTGGAACTGTTTTGAATCTTTTACGCCGAAATAGGGAAGAATTCCTCCATTGCTGAGCTGTTCCAGACTTTCCAAGGCATCGGATATGCCGACAATCTGTCTTCCGGCTTTTCTATCCTCCGCCTCACGTAGTAGAAGCTTCACCCATTCTCCCTTTGTATTTAAAACAGAAGGCTGTGCTGTTTTCTTTCTCCGGAGAACTGCATCT